>Ga0065711_1033847_pt1 | contig 24732 bp, 18 predicted proteins | sample Hoacrofraction12_FD_59098 | JGI IMG/M metagenome (GOLD analysis project Ga0065711, IMG submission 59098) | Hoatzin crop microbial communities from Cojedes, Venezuela - Epithelial fraction 12 v2 (version 2) | ecosystem: Host-associated > Birds > Digestive system > Esophagus > Crop | place...
TTCAAGAAAGATGAGGAGCTACTGGAGAGAGTCCAGTGGAGGGCTACAAGGATGATGAGGGGACTGGAGCATCTCTCCTACGAGGAGAGGCTGAGGGAGCTGGGCTTGTTTAGCCTGGAGCAGGCTGAGAGGGGACCTAATAAATGCTTATAAATATCTCAAGGGTGGGTGTCAGGAGGATGGGGCCAGACTTTTTTCAGTGGTGCCCAGTGACAGGACAAGGGGCAATGGGCACAAACTGAAGCAGAGGAAGTTCCACCTGAACATGAGGAAGAACTTCTTCCCGCTGAGGGTGACGGGGCCCTGGAACAGGCTGCCCAGGGAGGCTGTGGAGTCTCCTTCTTTGGAGATATTCAAAACCCGCCTGGACGCGGTCCTGTGCAGCCTACTGTAGGTGACTCTGCTTGGCAGGAGGGTTGGACTAGATGATCCCCATAGGTCCCTTCCAACCCCTACCATTCTGTGATTCTGTGATAAACAGTGAAATAGGTTAATCATAAATCATTATGCCTATAAATCAGGAAGTGTGCTGTAGACTGACTGGCTGCTTCAGGGATAAGTTTACAGTGGAGAAAGGGGAGAGGCTTCTTTATCTGTCACTCTTTCCATGTTTTACTGATACTACTCATAGCTGCCTGTTGTTCTTTTTTTTGGGAGGAGGGGTTAAGGCTGAGAAATCACACACTTTAATTAAAATACACCATTTAAATGTGACGGCGTTTCATGACCTCCAGATTGGAGAATTCTTTGTGATGGTGGGGGCAGAGAACAATGAACTTTGATGCAGATACTGCCTCTGAAGTGAAGTTACCTCAGTACCAGTCTTAATAGACCTTTTTACTTGCAGATAAAAGAACTGATCAATGGAAAAAAAGCAAATAAATCGTTGATTCCGATTTTCAGTGGGCCTCATTATACAAGTAATTTCTCTGTCAACAGCTGTTGCAATTTTTTTTGACATCTGTTAGGAATAAAACTTTTATTCACGAAGTTCTGTGAATGCGTGTTGTAGCTGGTACTGGCTGTGTTCCAGATATTACTGTGCTTTAATGAGAGTAAAATTGCCTGTTGTAAAAGATAATTGTATAAAAAAAAAAACAAAACAGATTGATGCCAACGGTATCTCAGAATTGCATACATCTGAGAATGTGATTAGCTGTGCTGTTTTGTTTTGTTTTTTTTTTTTTAATAGCAACAATGATATGGCTAGTGAACATGGCTGAGGAAGATCCAGAAGCCCAACGGAAAGCTTCCAAAAACTCCACTTATGATAAACAAGGTGAGTTTTTCTTTGACAAGCCTTTATAATTGTCATTTTATTGGAATACATGTTAATGGAGACTTTTTTTTTAGCTTTTTAAGTGTCCTGGTTGCTGTAGAAGAGTGAAAGCATGGAGACCTTATTAGGAATGATGAATCTGTCAAGACTGCAAAAATTGCTTGCTTACTGTGCAGTTAATGTTCTTAAATTCATTTTTCTGGGATCCAGGATGCTGGTGGTGAAATGACTTTCAACAGAGAACTATTGACTGAGCTCAACTGCTTGTCAAATTGGGATAACATAGTATAATGCTAACTCATTTATATTAAAAAGAAATGTGTCTAGCCCTCATGGCTATGCAGCTAGCATTTAAAAACACAGGGTTTGTTTACATGTGTTCTTAAAGCAGAGCAGAGTTTTTGAATTTAACATGCGTGAAGAGGTGTGTGGATATGCAACTTTCAGTAAAGTTTTTTATTTTACTGGAAAATTAAGCTGTCTTAATAGTGAGTAAAGAAGCTAGTGAAACGTTAGATGAGAGTTTACTCCTTGAACTCTTTAAATTTGGTGACCACAGAACTTCCAGTCTGTTTTATTGAAGTACTCCTGAATACTCGGACTTGAGTGCAACGTGTGGGTGATATAACTGCAGAGTGCACATTGACTCCTGAGTGTTTAAATTGAGAATGTCTTGTAGTCGTGTGTGGCAGTGTTAGATGTTGCTGAACATTATGAAATACCTCTTTTTTTCTCGCTCCTCTATGATCTTGCATGTGGAGAGATTGTCATGTCTTAGAAGACGTGTTTGTGAAGTAGATCTTAAATGCGTTTTTTCTTTTGAGCTCCAGCAAACCAGACTCGGAATGAAGACGCTGAACCGGATGATGGTGGCTTTAGTCAGGAATGGCAGCAACAAAGGGACAACAGAATAGGACCCATTGAATCAACACCTGAATCACGTGCTGCTGTTCAGGCTCTACCCAGTAACTCTCAAACCAGTGAAGACCCCGAAGAACGTGAGTATGGAGTGCTGTGTCTGGAAGACTTAGTAAACGTGAAGCTAGTTAGTCTTAGTCTTAGTCATCCTGACTGCACAAGTATAGTATGCTGTGAGCTGATACCAAGCTGAAGAGCTGCTCTTGCTCATGATCAGTACTGACATCCCCCATAGAAACAGATGGAGCTGCTTTTTGGTAGCTTTGGGTTTTGCTGCAGGAGTGAGCAATATTGGCCAAAATGGTCTTCAGTTTGATACACCGACTCAAAACTTTAATAGCACAAGCTGTGTTCAGACCATTGTACAGTCAGTTGCATTAGCTTCTGTCTTTTTCACACAGTGTTCTGCTGTGTATCACCTCCTTTGGATTTTAGGCCCTGTAAATTCAGTCATTCACTTTTTTTGCCTCAAGATTAAACTACTGTAATCCACTCTGCACAAAGCAATGTTTAAAACCTAATTGGAGACTGAAATTAATGCAGAATGCCATGGGCTTGCTTATTTTTCTCCAGTATCTTGCTGAGGTGAAGTATCTTTGGAGAGCACATGACATCAATACTCAGATACCTGTTTTAACAGACTTGTGATTTCCAGTTGGAGTTTAATCTGGTATTAGATTTGCAAAGCTCTAAATAAATTAGGGTCTGCCTGTCTAATAAACTGCTCTCCCCATGTGATGCTGCCATATTTGGCAGGTGCAACCGTTTCCTCTGATTCTCAGGTGCTCCTCTGTTTGAAAATGCAGAGACTTCTATTTTAAGAAGAGTTTTAGAATCATAGAATAGAACTTACTTTGTTCCCAAAATTCCAAATATAGAGCGTGTTGCAAATCCATTTTCATTTCTAGGGCTTAGAAAAATAACATTAAGGTGCAAAAATTTTAGGAATTGGACAATTTTAGTTAACTGGTCAACTAAAACTTGTCTGGCCGGATGAGTAATTTTCACCTTGCTGTATTCCTACAGCAAATTGTAATGACAGATGCGCAGCCATCCAGTCAGACTTGTCAGCCAGTATTAGCTTTCTAGAAGTTTGGTTTGGCTTGGAGAGTGTGCTTGTGTGGAAAGAGTTGTCTGGCAGTTGCCTTTGCTTGTTGTTCTGTCATGCTGAAAGCAAGCACCCAAGTTTTGTTTCAGCAGTTAGAGGGTGTTTTAGTGCTTAAGAGCTTTTCATGAATGCACTGTTCTAGACCATACATTGGAAGCCTGCTGAAAGAGACTAGGGTTGCCTTTTCTTCTTTTTTCTTTTCTCCTTTTTTCTTTTCTTTTTCTTTTTTTTCTGCAGTGATCACCAAGGCATACACGTCTGTTCTGATGCTCTGAGTTCCGCTTAGAACTCTAAAGTGAATTTTGGGCTGGACTGTAGTCAGGTGACAAAGTAAGCGATAGGCCAGATGAAAACAGCTGGTGACCTGATGTTGGCCTCGCTGACTTAATGTCTTGGACCAAAAGCTCAGAAAGTAAACAGGCATTCAGGAAATCTTTGTTATTTTGTTTGCAGAAGTAATTTGAGTATTATGCTCCCAAAGTTGTTGCTAAGGTGGTAATTACTATTTAAAAGAGTAAGACCTTGCTCGTGAGTTTTCCTAATCCTCACATCTTGGACTTTTATGTGGCTTTTTTGCCTCTGTGGTATCCTCTGTAATTACACACAAGTGCTTTTTAGAACTACCTTAATAAGAATTCTGTAGGAAAACTGGAGGGGCAGTGGAATATTTTGCTGGGTGCAGGTTTCTAACTGGCAAATTAAGCATCATCTGCAAGTGACTTATTTGTTTTCCCCCTCCCTTGGCCAGCTTAAAATAATTGTAGTTCAATATTCTGTTCAATGTGACATGACAACCAAAAGTGGACACCCCTCAATAAATATAATTACAAATATCTGAGTTTGTATATACTGCCTTTGTATGTACAGGAGAATAGGAATATAGAATAATTCTAATTATAGGATGAATTAATTGAGTGGTGTAATGTTCCTAAGCCATCTTGTTTCATAAGAGTTTATCACTTGAATCAGTAGTGGTACTAGTTTTGAAAGTAAAATGTTCTTATTAGCAACATCTTGTTGATAATTAATGTAAATCTTTATTATTCTCTGACAATTACTGATACGTAATATTAGTAGACTGTCTGATACTTAATGCTGCCATATATTCACTTTTGCAGGAGGAGTAAAGCTAGGTTTAGGAGACTTCATTTTCTACAGTGTCCTTGTTGGCAAAGCCTCTGCAACAGCAAGCGGGGACTGGAATACAACTTTAGCGTGCTTTGTAGCCATATTAATTGTGAGTATAATGTAATATAATAATAGGGATAGTTTCTGTTGTTCATCAAGGACAAAGTCTTAACTACTACTTTTTTTTCTTTGGAATTCATTTATTTGGTGGCCTGACTGAAAACTGATGAGGGCTTCAGCTGCCATTTCTGTACATCTGTCACTTATGCCTTTAGCTTAAGAATGCATTAACTGTATCTTGTATTTCTGTGGGGTTAGTGTTTATATATATAATATTTTGCTTGTCAGAGTTCCCTGATTTTTCCCTCTGGTTTTGTTTTTGGTTTGTTTTTATTTTTTTTCTTTCTTCCCCCAGGGCCTGTGCCTTACACTTCTGCTTCTTGCCATCTTTAAGAAGGCCTTACCAGCGCTTCCAATCTCCATAACCTTTGGGCTAGTTTTTTACTTTGCTACAGACAACTTGGTGCAACCCTTTATGGACCAGCTAGCGTTCCATCAGTTTTATATCTAGCACACTTGATGCTGGTATTCTGTGGACATTTGTAGCAAATCTGGGAGGAGGAAAAATGTTTTGCCCTCAGTTCTCAAGTGAGACTGAAGTTTAATACTCAAGATTCCAATCCTGAATCATCACAACTTCCTCCGATGTTTTGGGTTTTGTTTTGTTTTGTTTTTTCCTGAGACAACTGCTGCACTGAGCACCGTGTGAATTTTCCTGTGTGAAAGTGGCTTCTTCCTGATGGCCGGTCTAAACCGGGTGCTGTTATATCAGAGGTAATCTGATTTACGTATCTCTGGTAAGGACCACCTGTGTGAAAAATGCTAATGCTTCCACCAGCAATGTGATTTCTTACCACAGGTTGATTATTTTCACAGCATTAAGGGTGCTCAGGACTTCCTTGATATTAACAGAGGAAGCTGACAAATCACGTGGAACTGGTCCCTGTAACTGCTTGAAGAGAGAGAACCCAATTCAGACTTCAGCAGTGATTTTTTGACAGCGGAGTCCTGACTCTGCTTTGTGTGACAAGAAAGGACTTTGTAGCAATCCGACAAAGGGAGAAAGTACTGTCACTCTAAGAGTGCTCCACCACTTCATAGCATCTGTGCCTGAGTGTGCTTGGTTTAGTAAATTTAAAAGCTTCTTTTTTTTCCACACTGGAACTAGGGTCTCTTCTCAGTTTTAATACTTTGTATCCTCAAGCATGGAGTGCACCTTCTGTGCGCCTGCTCCAGTTTATGTAGCTACTTGGACTGATCTATTCGGCATTAGTGGATCAGAAGGTCCTAATTTGGATCTTAGATTCTGAAAGATTAATAAACTACATTAAAAAGTAATTTCAGGACATACTCTTTGTGCTCTTGCAAATCATTTTGCTAGAACACCATTTTAAACCCTGTGTTTGAGAATAGCCACTAACAACACGGACCACGTTGTTGATACATGTTCCTTTTACTGAAATTCTTACAAAATAAGTAGGCATTTGCAACAGTCCCTGATGGAGTTTAGTTTGCCACATCTAGAAGCCAAAGTGCTATAGTAGCACTTTAATGAATCTCTGTAATTTTTCTCTTGAAAAATGCAGTTTACAGTTCTCTTGACCTGAAGCATTGGTCACTCAACCATCTAACACCTCAGGTTGGGCAGAGAATTTTTTTTTCAATGCAGTAATGTTATTGGTGAGGATACTTAAGTTAGGTGAGACGTTACTTAATGTTACCAAGGGGCAAAATTTGTGGCCCTCTTCACATTAATTACCTCTCCTGTGAGGAACAGAAGACTGGAGAAATGAAAGACAACCCAAAATCGCTGAAAAGAAGATGCAAAATTTTGAACTTCTTACAAGGACAAGAATCTATTCTAACCTTAAGACTGCTAAACTCTGTTTTCTTCTTCATTTGAAAGAACTCATTTATGAATAATTGATTGGAAATGAGACTTGTGTGAGATGAAGTTGTTTTTGCCATAGCCTCTTACTCTGTACAAGTAATTTTTTTTTTCTGAGGGAGGCATAGGGAGTGGCTGCTATTGACAGGCATTCCGTTTTACTTCCCTCTTGGTACTGGAGTCCTTGTCAAGTAGAACAAACTGTCAGAATCCTGACGCAAACTCCTTTTACCCTTTTACTGGGGCTTTGTTTCAGTGCCTGTCGATTCAAAGGACTGGGACATCACAGATGCTCACCAACCATTGCCCAAGTAAGGGAAGAAAGGCTGTGATGTATAAATCTGCTTTAAAACCAAGAAAGGCATACTATGATTGTCCTTGGACATCTCTGTCTCTTTTCCAGTATGACTTGCTAACTGTAGTGTTAGCATTTACATTTGCATAAAATATTTTGTCTCCTCTAAAGTACTTTTATTCATCTCATTTGTGTGCTGAGTCATTGTGGATAGCATTAATAAAGTACCATATCAAAATGGCTTACACTGACTTTTCAAGTTAAACTTGCTTGTTTTCTAGCTTAAGTGACTGTTCCGTGTTTTGCTGCAGTGAAGCCTGACTTCAAAGAGGTTTGGTGTTGTTTTTTTTTTACAAGACTTGAAGTTGCTTTTATACTAGGGTAACTTGTCCCTTTTCTGAGCATTATATCTAAGAAAAGTTCCTTGTGTGTTTTGTTGGGCATCCTAACTACTGTTTCATTGTATAGAACAGGTTTGCTAAGAGTTGGCATCACTAGCATCTGTTTGCATATCAGAGCTGACTCTCGATTAGCAGTTGTTACTTAAATGCAGCAGTCATCTTTATTGTTTGTTTTTTTGGCTTAAATATGCACCATGGGTGCACTAGCTCCATTAAGAGTTGCATTAGAATCTGTAGAAATACACAAAAGCCTTTCTGCATATTTGAATGGGTATTAGATGTACAACCCAAGAAAGAGCTTAGAATCTTGAAACACTAAATTGCCAGTCTTCCGCTCTCCAGAGCTGCTTCTGCTGTCCTGAAGTTTTAATTCATGAGCTAGAGTGGAGTTACAGTGGTGGAGACTATAAAATTTATATTCACAGAAGCTGTTCAAGTTTATGTATTTGAATCTCAAATTCAAAAGGGAAATCCACTTCTCAAGCCCAGGCCAATATATGTTAAAGTGCACTGCTTATTACCAAGTCTTGCATACATCTTCAAAAACCAGGATGAAATTTTCTAGATTTGCCCTCTTATGCCAAGTCATGGTAGCTTATGTTCCAAATGAGATCTTGCAACTAAAGATCATCTCAGTACTTGGATCCAGAAGGGTCAGTTGAGAATAGTTTTTGCTTGCATTTGGGTTGTTACTACGTAAGCATGAAGGTTGTGTCACTTTTCTCTCCGTTGTCTTAAAACGCCAATCTAATTTGAGATCATGAACCATTTCAGCTTGGTATAACTGAAAGACTTCTGATATGTGGTCTGCATTTTTGAGGGAGTTTTCATTATTATTGAATTAGTATGTTAATGGCAGCTCATTAGACTGTAGCTCTGAAAGAACTATTGTGTAACCCTAGTAGCTACTTTCATCTCTTTTGTGCCCCAGGAGACTGACTGGTAACTGTTGCGTGACTGTTTCAGTAGTGGTACTTTGAAACTGAGTATCTTTACAGCTTTCTCTCCCCTGTCAGCTTACGTCAATGATTAGTCTCCTTCTCTGGCTAAGCTTCAAATAAATAACATGAGAAAACATAATACCGAGTTACAGATTTGCCTGAAAACCAGCCACTTTGATTTCTCCTTGTTTTGCATTGAGGGATTTGATCCAGAGCAAAAGGACTTCTTATAGCAAAGGTGTATGTCGTTGTCGTATCTATGTGTGGCTGTTCTGGTGGCACTCAAGTTCAATTGTCATCTGTGTGATGTGAGTCTTGAAGGTACACACTTGTTATTGCAACACATTCAGAATGATTCTGACTGGGCAGATGATGACTTCTTTGAGCCAAATAATCAAGGGCTGTGCTCCACTAAAAATGGCTGTTCTCAGTGTTCAAAGCAGACCCCATTTCAGGCATAGGAGACTGGTGCTTCTTGGATATATAGGTATATATCTGTACCTGTAGAGATGTACATATATATTACATGCACTCTGGGCCTGTAGATGACAAGTGTTCTGCCATTAGTGCAGTCAAGAATTAAATATGCAGGAGTACATTTTGAGTGGATGGTACTATATGAAGAAACTTCTCAAAATGCTTTTACAAAAATTACTTTTGGCAACGATGCTGTTGACGCGAGTTTAATAGACTGTGGAACATGTTTGCACTGTGCATCTCAGTGGTAACTTGGTCATTGGGAACGCTGTAACATGAGCTAAAATGGAATTCTTTTACACTCAAAACATTTGCTGTTTTCTTTTTTACAAACACTGGTTTGTACATAATCTGAATTGAATGTGAATGTTTTGTAAACACCTTTCCGGTTCTTGATAAGATACGTTTTTGATAGATTATTGCAAATTTTCCTGTATTTGTCTAATTATTAAAATAAAAGTTGCATGGATCCTGACTTGAGTTGCCTTTACTACATTATTTTAAAGCCATCACTTAAAGCTGTTGGGGGCCTAAACACTGTAACTATTTTTAGTCAACATTTAATGAGTAAGAATCCTGTTCTTAGCCAAAGTAGCCACTTTATTTCCCAGAGGAATAGCTTCGAACTGATTGCCATAGAAGTACTTTCTTCTAGAAGCTACTTTTTGTGTTCATTTAAAGAGTTGGTCAAAGCCTGTTGCAAAAGCTCTCATGAGGTATAATTAAGTCATGAAAAAATGATAGAAGATTATACTCAAACACCAGCTGGCACAATGAAGATCCGTGTTACCCAGGAAGAATACATAGGATGCTCCGAAAGAAAACACTTGATGAACAGTGGTGTGTATTGTTATTTTGGTGTTGATTTCATATCAGTATGATTGAAAAAGAGCTTTTTCCTAGCAGCATTTTTTTGTTGTTGTTTTGGAGAAGTGGTCATTGCAAAGTTCAAATTTGTGTGAGTTGACTGACTGCTGTTGAAGGTGTTTCTTTGGGGGGGATTGGCTTGTGTCTCCATGGAAGACCGAAAGAAAGATCCATCCTGCCAAGCAGAAAGTCAGGCATGGGTAGTAGGAGGTCTGCATGGATGAGCAAGGAGCTCCTAATGGAACTCAAACAGGAAGTGTAGAAGAGGTGGAAGCAGGGGCAGATGATGCAAGTGAAGCATAGAATTGCTTTCTGATCTTGCAGGGACAGGGTTAGGAAAGACAAGGCCCCTCTGGAGTTGAATCTAGCAAGGGATGTGAAGGGCAAGAATAAATGTTTATACAACTATATAACAGCAAAAGGAAGACTAGGGCAAAAAAAGATGCCCCCCCTGCTGAATGGTGTGGAGGAGCTTGTGATATGGCTAAGGCTGAGGTACTTATGTCTTCCTTGCCTCAGTCTTTGTTGGTAAGACTGGCCTTAAGGAATCCCATACCCCTGAGAGCAGTGGGAAAGTTTGGAACAAGGTAGACTTACTCTCAGTGGAATAGGCCAGGTTAGGGAGCATGTAAACAAATTGGATGTGCTTATGTCTATCAGGCCTGGCAGGTTGCACCCATGGGTGCTGAGGGAGCTGGCCGATGTCATTGTGAGACCACTTTCAATTGTCTTTAAATGGTCACGACGGGAGAGGTTCCTGACGACTGGAAGACTATCCTCGATAAGAGAAAGAACTACTGGGAAGCTACAGGCCAGTCAGCTTCACCTCAGTGTCTGGGAACCTGACAGAAGAAACACAAGGGACAAGAGGATGACTGGGAGTAGTTAACATGGATTTATGAAGAGGAAATAACGCTTGATCAACCTCATTGCCTTCTACAATGAGGTGCTGGAAGAGGAGAAGGCAGCTGATGTTGTTTACTTCGACTTTTGTAAAGATTTTGACACCGTCTCCTGTAACATCATCATAGACAAGCAGACAAAGTATAGGTGAAGTGGATAGTGAGATGGACTGAAAACTGACACAATGCCTGGGCCCAGAGGGTTGCCATGAGCACGACGAAATCCAGTTGGAGGCAAGTTGCTGGTGGTGTACCCAAGGGCTCACTATTCGGGTCAATACTCTTCAACATCTTCATTAATGATCTGGATGATGGAATGGACTGCACCCTCAGCAAGTTTGCTGATAATAAAAAACGGAAGGAGTGGCTCGTAGACAAGATGGCTATACTGCCATTTAGAGGAAATAAATGGCAGGCTGGAGAAGCAGACAGAAAGGGAATCTCATTAAGTTCAATAAGGGGAAATGCATAGCCCTGCATCTAGGGAGGAATAATCCCAGGCACCAGTACCTGCTGGGGTCTGACCATCTGGGAATTAGCTCTGCAGAGAAGGACCTTGGCGTCCTGGTGGACAGCAAGCTGACCGTGAGCCAGCAACGCGCCCTTACAGCAAGGAATGCAAGGCCAGTTGCATCCTGGGCTGCGTCAGGAGTGTTGACAGCAGATTGAGGGAGGTGATATCTGCTCTGCTCAGCACTGGTCAGGTCACATCTGGAGTGATGTGTCTTGTTCCCAGTACAAGGAATAGTGGGCTTAGTGGAGCGAGTCCAGTGCAGGGCCACAAAACTGCCAGAATGTGTGGATTTCTTAATTCCAATCTTGTTCAGAGGTGTGATATGATGAAACGTTTTAGAAATAGAAATAGCTTTTGGAACTAAGAGCTAAAACCTCCTCTAAAAGTGAGACTCAGGACCTAATTTCAGCTTCCATCTTAGTAGTATTTTATTTCACAGAGGTTAAATACTGAACTTGGAAATATGATTCTAATATTCCAATTTAATTATGTGTGTGTTTTCTTCATTCTATTTTAATGTAATCTTGGGCATTGGTAAATAATTTTTTTTATTGAAAGCATCAGCTCTCATGGAGAATTCAGCTTGCTCTGTAGCAGTTGCTGGTAGGTACTTTTAAATTACCCAGCAATCGCAATTAAAGGTATGTTTAAGGCCAGTTTTGGTCTGTAAATGTCAGGAATTTGTGAACTCTATAGAGAAAATAACCAACCTTCATTGACAGAAGCCAACAGATCTGGGTTCTGGGTAAGGAAGCCATCAGTTGCTTCCTAAATTTCACAACCTGAATTGGTTCTCTTCTTTTTAAATCCCCATTTGCTGCAGGAAGGTGATTTCAGCTTGGCATCAAGAGACACTGATGGATAGTACCAATGTAATTGGATTAGGTTTTAATTTTCTTTGTTTTGAAATACACTTTTAACCGAAACTGACTGGAGTAATGAATAGACTTCTGTGTTCATATTAATTTTCTGATTTCAGTAGTTTTATGTAAGGATTACCCGCTCTGATCTAGGTAGTGCTGCTGTCAGAATTAAGCATTGTACTTCTTACTGTTTGTGTTGTACAGGTCGGCTTGAACTTACTTGGAGAATGCCTTAGAGCACAGCTGGATGTTCATCAAATGTAGTAGCTGCATATCCGATTGAATCAGTGGTTTATTTAGCCGTCGTCAACAATAAAATATTAACCGCTGGTACAGCAGCGTACTTCAATGAAGCACGTCCTGCTGCCATCTGGTTATTGGCAGACTAATGCCCTGGGCACAGACTTAACTGATACTGTTTGTTAATGAACTGTGTGACAAATTCTACTTCCAGTTGTTGCCTATGAGGAAGGAATTAGTGCAGACTTAGATGCAACAGAATACCTGCAGGTTTTGAGGGGGAGATTTGTCAGAAGATGAAAAATGGCTGGTGTCTGGCAGCGTGGAGCAGCGTGAAAGCGGTTGGTCCCTGGCGTGCTCCTTGTCAAGGGGGCTGGTGACTGTCGGGGGGCAAGAAACAAACGCTGTCTTGGAGCAGAAGCAAGAGAGCGGTGCCTGTCCTGGTGCTGGCAGACAGCTCACAGCAATAATCGCTTCTAAAGCTGTAATCACAGCCACATGGCAGCACTGCGCCTTTTTTACTGCTTGTTATTCTTAGTGCTCGTAACAAGGGATTAAAGAGCACGGTAAAAATACACATTTAAAAAAAGTAGGCTGTTATAAAATATGATTTCCTTTTGAAGGACTGTATTTAGTTTGTGATTAATCCTGTAGGGGAGGCATGTGTGCATTTCCAGTCACTGCGAAGGTTTCAAAACTATTTTAAGAACAGCAGAACCTGGCTGTTGTCACAGTAGCAATAAACCTTTTAATCCCACTTCCTGTGGAGATGAAGCTGTGGTGTACTTAATCTCCTTAAAAATGGTCAAGGCTGTTTATGTGACAGGGAACAAGGGGCATAGCACTGAGAAGATGCTACTTGTTGCCCCCAGAAAGTTTAGTGCTTTTAGCTAATTTGATGGTGGTTGATTGGAATTTGCTGAGGGACAGATCTCATGATAAGCTGGTAGGAGGACAATCACCTGGGAAGCTAGTCTTCATTTATACCACAATTTGTTGTCATGGTTAAATTAAAATGTTTCTAGGTAGTTCTGGGCAAGAGCTCCTTGTTGTCATGGATCTCCCATAGTTTAAAAACTTCCTTTTTGAGGAGGTACTTTCATCCTCAGTGCTTCCATTTCTTGGGGTCTCTGAGGCTTCCCAAACAACATTGGGTCGTGTTTATATATTGCTGTAAAGTCTGTAGTCCCTGAAAAGTTACCACAATTAAAAATTTTGTGAAGAATTTGGATAATGCAGGGTGACTTGGGGCTACTGGTGGATGAAAAGCTTGACATGAGCTACCAATGTGCGCTCGCAGCCCAGAAGGCCAGCGGTATCCTGGGCTGCACCCCCAGCAGCGTGGCCGGCAGGTCGAGGGAGGGGATTCTGCCCCTCTACTCTGCTCTGGGGTGACCCCACCTGGAGTCCTGCGTCCAGCTCTGGAGCCCTCAGCACAGGAAAGATGTGGACCTGTTGTAGGGGGTCCAGAGGAGGCCACAAAAATGATCAGAGGGGTGGAGCACCTCTGCTATGAGGAAAGGCTGAGAGAGTTGGGGTTGTTCAGCCTGGAAAAGAGAAGGCTCCAGGGAGGCCTGATTGCGGCCTTCTGGTGTCTGCAGAGGCCTACAAGAGAGCTGGGGAGGGGCTTTTTACAAGGGCGTGTAGTGATAGCACAAGGAGTAATGGCTTCAAGCTGAAAGAGGGTAGGTTTAGGTCAGATCTGAGGAAGAAATTCTTTACTATGAAGGTGGTGAAACACTGGCACAGGTTGCCCAGAGAAGCTGTGTCTGCCCCCTCCCTGGAAGTGTTAAAGCCCAGGTTGGATGGGGCTTTGAGCAACCTGGTCTGGTGGAAGGTGTCCCTGCCCATGGCAGGGGGGTTGGAACTCTATTATCTTTAAGGTCCCTTCCAACCCCAACCATTCCATGATTCTGTGAGTTATTCCTAAATATACAATGGCAAGTCAAGGAAATCCACAGAAAACTGACAGATTCTTCAACTGGTTTTTGAAGATCAGGTTACCTAGGGAGGGAGAATTTGAAATGTCATTTCACAATAATCATTATAATAGAATTCGGCATCCTGAAACAAAAATGACTGAACATTTGTTCATGTGTATCTAGAACTATAAGAGATGTTTCACCAGATCAAATTTCTCATTAACTACTGAGATCCGTGCCATTGCAAATTTATTTGGTGTAGTCTGGTTACAGTACTGGAGCTCACATCCTGTGAAGAAGCAATATGCATGCATCTTTTCTTTGTACCAGGATTTTGATTTACATGTACTGAATAATAGCAACAGTTTGGGGAGTTTTATTTGTTTGTTTTCCTGAAGTCTGCATGTTCTGGCTAGATGGACGCTCAGTCTTTTGGACAAATCACATGACACAGTAACTAAAAGAATTTTTCCAAAGTTAGTTATTTATTTGCAAAGTTTAAAAAAAATATATTTGATTGCCTTTCTGTGAAGTTTTGATCATGGGTAATTGGTTTTTTGTTCCTTCCCCTCTTTTCCAGCAGCTCTTAGTTCGACATGACATGGAAAGATGTGTCAGACAAACCATTGCCTACTATTCCTGTCCCTGTCTGTAGACAAGTTCCTGGCATTAGAGGGAAGCTGGCCAGTTACTGCAAGAATTCTGCAACGCTTTTGGCTGAAATGCTGTAGCAGTTTTAGCAGTTTTGAACAGCTAACTACCCCTTTGGTGACTTTTGTTTGATGCCTGGTGCTACCTCTAAACCTTTTCATCAGATCTCATTACACCTCAGGGTGTCTTGCTCACTGAGTTGCCTGGGCCATCATTCGAGTCCGGTACGTTTGATCTGCCCTTGCAGGCTGTGGAGGTGCTGGCTGACCCCCATCTGCACCAAGGGATGGGGGAAAGGGGTTTCTTCCTCTTTCCCCTTCCTTTTCACATTGTTGGGTTCAGGCACTGTGGGGACTGAGCAGTGAACACCCCCGAGCTGGAGCACAGGCCAAGGAGCCTGGTGTGGGGACGAAATCCTCTCAACCCGTGCCGTGTGGTCCCCAGGAGGAGTCCTGTATAGTGTCCTTAGCAGAAGACTGGTTGGGTGGGATGGAGGATGTCTTCCCAGCAGAAAGGTTTGTGTTACCGTTCGGAGGGGCTTTGGAAACATTGCAATTTGACACTCAGGATGAAACAAAGTTCTTATTTTAGAACAGCTTCTATTTTGAGACATTCTTATCATTTAAAAATAGTAATTCAGATTTTTCACTGCTTTATTTAAGCTGAAGGATTCAACACTTTGTCCCACTTTGGAAGTTTTTTCACCACAAATCTTCAATAATTTTATGGCATGGGGCAACTATTTCTTCCCCTTTTTAGATGGTAAAAATGCTAGTAGAGGGGTTTGTTTCAGCTCATATAAGCAACCTATCACTGTTTGGTATTTACGCTATCCAGTTGGTTTTTTAGCAAGAAATCAACCCAGTTTGGGGATAACTCTGTTAAAGGTATCAATTTTTCTTTAATGAGCTGTATTATGCTAAATTAGTTCTTAAATACTTTGATCTGACTGGTGAGTAGATGGATGCTGAATGCAAAAAAGTAACTCTGTATTCATTCATACCTCTGTAGATGCTTACAATATTGAGGCATGTTATTTTGATTTTTGTCAAGGATTTTGATCATAATTTTGGGTGGGTATCCTTTTGGTGCAGTATTTTAGATCAAAACCCATAAATCATGTCATTTTACATCTAGCTCAAGTTCTGCTAAATTGCCTAAGATGTGATTAATACTTATAATACTAGCTAAAATTAAATTTCATGTTCTAATAAGAAAGCAGATTTTATCAATAGTCTCTAAGCTCTGCAGGATGAGATCATCGTTATATCAATGTCTTACACAGCGCTGAATATTCTGACATGCATAGCAATGGTGTTTGTCTTTTATTAGAAACAAATTGAACAGCTGGATACAAATGTCTCCCACTTTCTGTTACAGGAATGGTCAGTGCCTCCAGGTGCTGCTTGGTCTTTAGTGCTGGGGTTTTTTTCAAATGGTTTTACTATAATTACAGAGATGAGAGGTCTTTATGCTTAATCTTGTAATGAGTTTGTTTACGTAATGCATTTACCCAAGTGGACTTTGTAGATGATGAAGCACAGAGCTTGCGCACGCTGCACTGGCTGCTAGAGATGCCACTGGGGATAAACCAGGGAGAAGTGAAAATGCTGTGAGAGAAAACAGCGTGGAGAGCTCTAACACTATCACTAGAGTTAGTGACACGCTCAACCTATTAAAAAAAAAAAAAATCAGTTGTAAAAGAGTGACCATTGCTAGCTGGGGATGATAACCTCCACTAGCTGCTGTGAGATAGCGAAGTGCTGTCTCCGGCTACGGTTCTGTGAATGTTACATTGGGTATTGATGTCTGTGGCTGACAAAACTAGAAATAGATACAGCAACATACGTATGTGCCTGAGAAGATCAGGTGTGTGGTTTGTAGCTGTACTTTTTCCGCAGGGTTTATACCAAGTGGTTTGCTTTGTCAGCTTGAGCAGTTATTTAAAAGCCATTCTTGTTGGGGTTTGCAGTTTTTTCTTCCCATTTAAAAATCTAGGTTAGTGAATTGTACCCCTTGTGTTGCTGCAAAAACCCCAGAGAGAGAGTGAGGTAGCTTACTAGTTTATTCTACAAATGTTCCCAGGACCGCTTTGAAATAAGCTAGAAATGGGAATGCCTGTGGTGTGCTTTGACAGGTGCGTAAAGGCCATGTTTTTTGCGTCTCCTCCTCAGACTCTCAGAGGTATGTACGCGATGGGAAACCTGCTGTTCTGGCTTGCATGTGCCTCTGGGCGAGAGGAATGGTTGATTCTCTTTGGCTCGGAGGCTGGTGAAGAAGACAGAAGCATGTCTGACATGAGCCGTCCTTGGCTTGGCAGCCTCATCCTCTCACTTGCTTCTGGTGCTGAAACCAGCACAGCTGGGTACGGTGTTGCAGTTGGCTGTGGGAGCGCCTGGCCGTTAGGCGAAGCACCGGAAGCGTCGCTTCCACCTGTGCCACTTCCTACAGTTCTGCTGCCATCCACAAAAGCAGGAGTGGGTGTTCCCAGTGCTTGCTCCCCTGTTTTGTTCTCCGTTAGCTCTGCCTTTCCTGCTTCCGTATATCTCAAATCCATGCGTGTGAGGGAAAGGTGGGATAGAGGAGGAACACACAGTAGAGGGCTGATAGATTTAGCAATGGTGTCTCTCAATGTGCACAGTGTGTACTGTAGTGAGAGGTTTAATGCCAAGTTTTCCTGATTTAACAGGGCTATGAAATGACCAGACAGGTACCGTTTGGCTGAGTGTGTAGAAATCACTGGTGCTTTCAAAATGACAGTTGCACAGTCTGGCCCTTAATAATTACAGAAGCATTGTTCCAGCTGAGCTGTCCTCCCTAGAATGTGCAGAGGACCTGGACATGACTGCAAAACAGTCCTAGAAATACCTTGCCATGCAGTTTTCAATCCTGCTTCCCAAACCTGGTTCCTAGAGTCCGCATTTTTAAAAATCAGCATCTTCTCTGGGCACCTCTCTAGGTTTCAAACTTTTTTTGGCCCCTTTATAAGAAGATGTCCAGAATTAAACATTACATTTCACCTCCAGTGAGGTGGAGAGAGGGAGGGAGAGAGAAGCTGAAGGTACTTCATCGCCCTGTGGTGTAATGCCTCTATGTAATACAGCCCATCAGTGCTTTATTATTTTCCCCTGCTATGTTGTGTCACAGATTTCTGTCTAACATGCCATTTCCCCGATTCTCCCAACACTGCTGTTTGCTGTTTGTCCTTGTGCACGGAATTCTTGTGGTTTGAATTGTTTTTCTGAGGTACGCTGTTCTGTATTTTTCCCAGACGAATTCACTCTGGTTGGTGTTTGCCTCTGCCTCCAGTTCTTCTGCAACAGGAGAGTCCGGCATTGAATCAAGGTAACAATCTAAAGTTCATGTTAGAGTCTCGTTGCTGTATTTCTCTAGCTCTAGTGACTTTTGCATCATTCTCCCACTGCAATTTTCATGAGCATGTTTCTAATTCCTACTTCTTATTTCATTAAAGAATATTTTGAATCAAACAACCCTAGTAATGATTCCCATCTTTCTTTGTTAGAAACTCCTCTCGTGCTACTCCTTGTTTTCATTTCACATTGTTATTTCAGCAGTGCCTCTTACCCAATTTCTGTTGCCAAGATTCTGTCTGTATCCAAGGCAACTTAAATAATTTTGAGAGTAAGAAAGATAGTGAGAGGTGATGTATCAATTACTAATATCCAAGTAAATGGCCTCTGTGGCACTCCCTTTATGCCTCATTGTAGTTCTGCTTGATTTAAAATGTTTGGGTGCAGTGTGTACAGTTGTGGAGACAGGGAAGATTCCTCACTAATGAAGACCTGTTGTTTTGTAATGCTGCAACGTGTTCCAGCCTATTCCAGTGCCATGAGCATCACGTGGGATCTGGGCTGACAGCCAGTGCAAATATTTCTTCAAGGACTTTAGGACATATTCTAATTATGTTTAGATTCTCCCACTCTCTTTTCATCTGAAGGATGTCACTCTTTCTGCTCATTTTAAAGTGCGGTGCAAGGCGCTCCATCTGCCAGCATGAGAGGGGCCCACTGGTGCACTTGTGTGAGAGGCAGGAGGATGGCTGGCTTTGTGAGCGACTCTTTAACCTCCAGCTGTGAGAAGCCCCAGGCCTTTGAACGCTGTCAGAGCTTGGCCAGGGTCCAGCAGTGTTTTCATCCAGTGCTGGATGAGATGTAAAATTCCCTGGAAGAAAGAGCTTCATTTCTCTGAGCCTGGCAGGCAAAAAGGGGGAATGAGTTGTGGGATGAAGTGTCTGAAACTCTCCGTAGCTGAAAAAAAGTAACGTTTTATGGAGAAAAATGAAGGAAAAGTGTATTTTTAGGAGCTATGCATGTGAACACATGTATTCTCTCTCAAGCTGGTATTGAATGTATGGGACTACAGGATCTTACCTAGGTCATTTCTAAGGGAACTGGAATTGTCGAAACAGCATGCAAGAATAAAGGCCATTATGCAGGTCTGTGCACTGGAACATAATTCTGTGAGGTGAATACAGTGAGGCCAGATCCATGTCTGGATGTGGTATACAGCAAATGAGACCGTACATTTATGTATGTGTGTAGAACAGGCTGAGGGCTTTTGAAAAGACTCAGCCTGGAGGAAATGTCCCTGATGTGCAGAGGAAGGAGACAGACACTCTTTTCTGTCCTTACTTTGCAAGTTATCCAAGGGCAAGCCTGTATTCTTGTCTCTGCTGTGGTCTATGCCCTCTGACCAGACAGTCTGTACTAAATTGCACGGGTTCTTTCCTGGGGAGCCACATGCAATAACACCTTTTCAGGCAAATTAATTTCTCAAGGATAATATTGTTACATCGGATCCCTGGCTAATTAATGATTCTTATTGTCTAGGCAAATGCATTAATTAACTGGATACAAAAGAAAGTCTGGGTCAAACTTCAGAGAGTCGGCCAGACTCTTTCAATCCCTTGTGGCTGCTGGGATCATCCTGGTGTGACCTGAGTAATCAGTGTATGGTCAGACCGGTGTGTCTCAGTCCTGATTCTCGCAGCTTCATTGTGGTGTTCAGCAGCAATTCGAGACTCTGGTGTGGGTGCACTTGTGTCTGGGAAGAAGTTTTTGTGTGTTCAGGCAGCACCTGGCAATGGCATGGAAGTGGCTTGGGAACCCCTTTGGTAGGTCATCTGGCATTTAACTTCTGGGGCCAATGTTACTGGTAAGCTGAAATGACTCCAGGAGGTGAATGGGACCAGGGTTTAAAGTCTCTAGCCTGTATGTCACTAACAGAACACAAGCCACCTTGAAGTGGTACATGGCCCAGTAACTGTGGTTGCCACTGATTGTGATAACCTTTGTGCACTCCTTCAACAGAAGATGGGGTACAGGCTGTTGTGGAGTTAGCTGTTGGACAGACCTTCTCCTGAAAAAAAGAAAATTTGTGTTTTGTTCCTTCTACCTTGCCCAAACATAAGATTAGGAGAGAGGAAGAGAAACTGAGGCTAGTTCTCTTCTTTGCCTGCACTTGGCTTATATTGCTGTAAGCTTGCTTACCTCAGTATATGTAAGACGAAAGTCAGGCTGTGCTCTTGGGACTGGGTGTGCAAGACTGGAGTAGGCGTCTGCCTGGCTTGAAGAGATTTCTTTGTACTTTAATGGGCACTGCAAGGGATTCCCAAGAGAAACCTTCAGATGAAGGCTGTTCTTCTATGGGCAGGCTGCATAGAGTCTCATTATTGCTCTGGCTTTTGCTGCACAGCCCATATGTTTACTGCGGGGCTGTCAGCCCTTCAGTAGGTTTCTACAGCGCAATAAAAATAAGTAGATTAACCAAGCAAAGAAGATTAGAGACACTTTGGTGAAGGAAAGGGAAGGGAGGAGGATGAGCAGGAGGCAGTATAAAAAGAGACCACGAGACTGCAAGTGCCAGGCTTGCTGGTGCATGTTACACAGGGTGGCTTTCTTTGTCCCTTTCGGGTTTGGGTTAGGCAGACTGAATAGAACCGATCCCGACACCATGTCCAAAGAGAAACTGGAATCACTGGTCAAGAACATGGAGATCATGCTCTCTGAGGTAGAGCAGCTGAAGATCCACTGCACCAAGCAGACAGAGGAGGTGAACCAGGTGGTACAGGAACTGCGCCGAGAGAACAGGGAGCTGACAGAGAAGTACGAGCACATCTGTCAGGACCTGAAGGAGGCCAAGGAGGCCATTGCCCAGCTGCAGGACACCAAGTTTGCCTTTGAGGCAAAGGAGCGGCAAGCACAGAAGCTCAACCGGCAGCTGTGAAGCAGCAGGGAAGAGGAGCAAGAGATTTCTTAACCTGATCTAAAAGTAAACAAAAACCTTCGACCGCTGCAATTGAAAATCCCTGGATCGGTATTTTAAAGCAACCCTTCCCCTTCCTTCTCAGACTAAACCTGTGTGCTCGAAAAAAAGTCTCTTTGTGGAGGCAAGTTCTCAGGCGCAGCTGGAATTCTGCCCCAGAAGGCTCCTTTGTAATGGCTAAATACCTCATTGTGCTGAGAGGGAAATCTCATTCCAGAATCCCTTGTCAGAGATCGGAGCCCTAGGCATATCACAATGTCTGCCAGGATCTGGACATCTTCTCGTGCCCTGTGGGGGCTGCACAAGGACAGAGCCTGGGAAGGGAAGTGTCTCTGCCTTGAGCCACTGGAGACAGCTGTGCTGCGAGAGTCTGCCGAGACGGAGAGAAGGACCATCGTCTTGACAGCCCCTGTTGCCCTGTTTCTCTGCTAACTTTTCTCTGTTGCATGGCGAGGCTGCGATGCTGTCCTTAGTAGGGTGTCAGCTTCCTTGCTGCCTGACGCTGGAAGACATCAGCAAGCACTTGTGTCCTGCCTCATGCTTCCAAGTACTTGCTGTCAAGGGCACATTGGTCCGGAGGATCTTTTAGTGCTATTACAGTCAGTGTTGTCCTTTTCCAATTCCAAAGTGAAGTATAAGAACCGGAAAGGTTTCTGTCTCAATTTCCATTTCAATAGCATTAAATCATAATGACCCCATGTTTAGTATGCTAGAGTTAAACCTCTGCTGAATAGAACAATTTTTTAACCAAAGAGCTATGTTTTGGCACTGGATTTACTTTTCTTAAGCAGAAGTAATGTATATAAATGGACTGGGAATTAGGAGGGATAAATATATGTGGGGCATGGGGTGAGAATTGCTTGTCAGAGGTTTTGCTTTCAACTTGTCGCTCTTCTCCTGTCTGTCCTAAGCAGCATTTAGGGTAGTCAGTGCCAAGCCCAGCTAAGTGCAGGTGACTTTTGACTCCACAGTGAATAGCGGGAGATCTCTGGGGGGAGCGTGAGGAGATTGCTGAGAGAAAAAGCCTGGATGTTTAAATGGAGGGAAAGCCTGAATGTTAAAATGGAGAATAGCTGGAACAGTTCCAGGCAGATCTTTCTTCATGTCGGCTATGATCCAGCCAGCTTGCTTCTTCCCTCTCAAGCTTTGCTGTGTTGTTATCTCTGCCCAGCAAGCTCCCCCTGACAAGTGAGGGCTGACATCTGGGAGAAGCAGGGAAGCTGATTCCATCCTCAAGGTGCTCAGGGGCTGTGTGGCATCAGGAGCCCCGGCACACTGTGCAGGGAAGGAGGGGACTAACCGCACCGAGAGCAGGGAACCAGCGCCGGGGGGAAAGGGGAACCTGGCTGCTGTGGTTTCCCCATAGAGATTCAGGCAGGGGCAGAAGAGTTTAGCAAGACCTCCTCTTAGGACTCAGTCCAGCACTGGGGAAAATAATTGTAGTTTTGTCATTGATTATAAAAAGACCGAGATCAGGCCTAGAATTTGCTGGTTATTGTTCCTTCTCTGCCCTCTGCTCTGCCACATCACTCTGGGCCTGATCCAAAGCCTTTGGAAATGAAAATCTTCCCGTTAATTTGAGCTCTGGGCCAGGCCTTGTGAGCGGAGAGCTACTGTTTGTGTGGCAATCAGAGCCCTGGGATGTCCATGAGAAACAGTTTTCTCTGCGAATCGCTGGACTTGGGAACTCTGGCAACATGTTTTGTTAAACTTGTGTGATCTAGACTTTTATTTTTTGCTATTTTGGGTGGAGCAGATTGGAATATCTGGAAAACATTTGGGAGATTGGAGACCGTCCTTTATATTTTCAAATGTAATCTGAATACAAATGACCAGCCTTGACTCTTTGCTCCTTGCTCACCAGCGACAGATTGAGGAGCACAAGAAATCAGCATTAATCACCGTATTTGTTTGTATAAGAACTAAAAATGTTTTCTCATGAAATTAGTTCACTAGCCCAAATCTGCTTGCCACCTGTGATTTCTTCTTTTTATATATCATTAAAAAACCAACAATAAAAAGAAAACAAACAGCTGAAGGATCGTCTGTTCTGGGTAAGGCATTGCCTCATTTAATGCATGTATATGCTATTTTTTGAGAGTGTGTGTGTGTATGCTTGCTAAATAGAATTATTCCAGTTTAAATCCTGTGCATCAAGGAGTGGACTAATGGAGACCCTCCAGATCTCTCTGTGGTCCCAGGTTAATCTCTCTAAATGAGATTCTCTGTGTGGCTGCCAAGTTCACCCTACGCAATGTCTAAATCCGTAATACAGAAAAAAGAAAATGGGATTGCAGTGTCCTCATGATCCTTTTCTTAATAATTAGCAGGATTCAAAGTGTCTAATTTTAAAGGAAGCTGTGAGAATGATTTCATGTAAGTATCCTAAGACTTGGGTGGAACATTGGAAAAACTGGATGTGTTCTCCAGTGCTAGAATACATTAATATAACACCCCTTCACTTCCAATAGACTCAGTTATGTCCGGGTTTTGCTTACATGGGTTAAACTTGGGAGTAGTTGGGATGGTTTAAAATCGATGTACATTCCATTACATGTAGGTCCTCTTTTTTTTTTATATGCAAATCTTTGTGTATGTAAGTACAGTCTTAGCAATGGATCCTTCACAGAAATTGTATACAGAAACTTTTATCCTGAGGTACAGTGGAGCGCCTTTCACAACAAAGTTTGCCTGGAATTAGTCACAGCACTTCGAAGTTATTTTTGCTTTTCGAACACCAACTTTATCAGTGCATGCTGCTTTTCATGTTTAAATGGCCTAAAGATGAAGAGCTGAAATGCATCATCAGCTTGTTCAGAAAGTTGGCCTGAATAAAAGTCTCGCCTGATTTGGATGAGAATCAAAATATATATGAAGTGACAGGCTTACCATTTCCCTCATCTTGGAAAGGGATGAAGAGAGGTATCTAATTCTTTGAATACAAAAAGCCAGTTTATTTGAAGGCTCCCTTGGCACAGCACAGGAATTGGCTCAGTTGTCAAGAAGGGACTAAGAGGAGAGGACCCAGTCAGACCAAGTGCCTGTGGGTTGGTCTGTTCCTGGAGCAGATTATACCAAAATACTGACAATTACATTGGTGTTCACTGTTCTGGGCTGCATGATATGGAAGTATGCCAGAAGGGAGACTGGACAGGAATTAAGATGATGCCTTCAATTACAGGCAGCCTCTCTTTCTCTGACATTCAGCAAGAATGTACTTGGCTGAGGAGGAGGGAGTTTAACGATGCATATGAGCTGATGGATGGGAATCCTGGCCTAGTAGCTGCAATGGACAAGAAACCATGTTGGTGAATCAAAAGTAGAAGCTAGAGGTATGTTGGGATTTGCAAGGAGTGTAAGTGAAAAGCACAGATTTGTTGGGGAGCACTCACTTATTGAACGAGCAGAATTGGGCTGCTGCTGTGCAGCCAGGAAAACATGAGGAAAACCTCCCAAAGGTGGACTGAAAGTCCCCAAAACTTCATGAAAGCACGGCTCTGAGGTGAAAAAGCCCCTATGTGATACTTATTTCATTACCTATCACTGCTAATGAAAACCTGCCTTTGGAAAGATCGCCAGATTTTAGAAATAGTGACTCCAGGAGAACTTGTGAAGGACAGCAGATGGAGTTTGATCCTCGAGAATAAAAATCATGTGGAAATGTGAATACAGTAGAGAAGATGATTGTTTCAGAAGTCTGTTTTGTCTAGGTCTGTATGTGTCCAGTTCTCTGCAGTCCTCAAAGCCCTGGCTTAGGGCATCTTGAGTTATGTATCAATAACCCTATCAATGCTGTAGTCTATTCTCCGTATGTCTTACTCCAGTTTGCTCTCTTGCGTTGCTGACTGCATGGGGTGCATGCTGGAATACCACAATAAAATCACAGAATCACAGAATGGTAGGGGTTGGAAGGGACCTCTGTGGGTCATCTAGTCCAACCCCCCTGCCGAAGCAGGGTCACCTAGAGCAGGCTGCACAGGACCTTGTCCAGGC
>Ga0065711_1004169_pt1 | contig 24729 bp, 11 predicted proteins | sample Hoacrofraction12_FD_59098 | JGI IMG/M metagenome (GOLD analysis project Ga0065711, IMG submission 59098) | Hoatzin crop microbial communities from Cojedes, Venezuela - Epithelial fraction 12 v2 (version 2) | ecosystem: Host-associated > Birds > Digestive system > Esophagus > Crop | place...
GGAGGGGGAGGGGGAGAGGCAGGAGCAGGGAGCAGGGGAGAGATAAAGGGTTCAAAAGTAAAGTCATCAAAAATAATGAGGCTGTTCCGCCCAGCTTCCACTGCAGCGGAGGAGCAAAGTGCCCTTTCAAATTCGGTGTCCCAGCTCCACAGCTGAAATAACTGGTCATAGAAAGCTGCAAGCAAATTGCCTTGACAAGGCTGTTACTGTTGTAAGAGTTCAAAGGTTTTGGACACTAGGTCAGCGGCTGCCAATCAAGCGGACAGAAAAAGCTGCTCATTGAGCCTGTGATTTCTACCTAGGCCGCAATTATCCCTGACTATTCCTGTACCTCAGCAGCTACTCTGATTAAACCAGCCTCCCTTTTACATCTCTTTCAGAGTGCGATTCACACACTAATTAGTTGCCTGCTCTCCACTGGGATGTCAGACCCTCAGTCAATTTATCTCTATTTCAGCCTGCTCAGAGTGACTTCCCCAGTTATCAAAATTTAATCATGCCTTCAAAAATGTTGAAAAGTGGTCATTAGAGGCAAAAGGCCACAGGATACAATATTCATTTTTCTCTATCTTCCAGTCATCCAGCTGGCATCTATAATGGATATCCCGGGGGCTGTGAGAACACGTTGATTTATGCAACCTTGCTCTTGCTCTCACTGTGGTGCACCAGCCTGCTTTAAAGAACAGGTTTTAACAAGGTCTGAGGTGGGAGGACATTAATCATGGTAGCATTGTATGTGAAAAAGGGTGCTGTGTAGTCAGAAGAACCCCCTACAGCAGGGCAGTTAGATTTTTTTACCACCTTCTCAGAGATAAAGGAGAATTTGACAATTGATTAGACCTTTCTGTAACCTCGAAGTCCTGTGAAATGATGAGAGAGAGAAAGGGAGGGAAAGAAATGTGAGAGGGGGAGGGAGAGAGAGACAGAGAATGATTCTCATACTGATGGTCTTAAATGTGCAATAACTTTATGATTCTTGACTGAAACTGGCTATCAAAATCAGTCCCAACTCAATACAGTCTCAAAAAGAAGATCGTTCTTGGAATAAGAGTCCTTTCAGCTGTACATGTCAGAGGCAATCATGGGCACCAGCAGCCTGCAGTGACTCCCCTGAATACTCTGTATTGCACAGTGAAACCCTGATAAAAATGGCATTGGATAACATCAATCCCAGCTGTAGCGTTCCAAAGTAGGTTTCAGCAAAATCAACAGTGATGAATTGAAATTTGTTGACAATAGGCTGGGGGAGGGGGGGCACAGGGCGGCAGTGATTATTATTCTGTCTTTTTCTTCCTTGAAACCAGAGGAATGATTTTCAAACCTGGCTGCATGCAACTGAATGCATACATTTGCATGCGATGAGCCAATGCAGAGTAAGAAGGCAAAATCTGAGTGTGCAAATCAGATAATTGCCTTTGCCCATGGAGGGTTCCCTGGTGAGAAATGCATATGCAAATGAGTGCTGAAAACTGGGCTCACCTAATTTGTTTAATCTACCATGATGTCTGTGGTTTTGCCCTTGTCCAACATACAGGATTGGAGGGTCACAAATTAGAGTGTCTAGGGCTGGGCACAGTGAGAGTACACATTATGTTATGCCTCCCCCATACAGCTCTGGCAATCCATTAATCTGGCAAAACTAATCCTGAACTGCAATCCCCCTGCTATTTCAACCCAAAGCTTTTCTCTCTGCACATGCAATAATTGCCATTTTCCGTTCTCCTGTCCTGGGATCTCTCAAGCTGAAGAAGTCTCCTGAGCTCTCGCCCTCCCTCCTCACTTATACCTGAGACCCTGGGGGTAAATGTTCAGCACAGTATGCAGGCACTGAGCTGAACAACTCATTACTGGTATGGGGAGGAGAATGCAACTTATCCTCATATCATGCCAAAAATATAACCCTGGGTGTCATAAAAGTCTGTTCTTCTCCACAGACAGAATCCAAATAAGCAGGAGAGAAAGTGAAAAGCAAACTAAAAACCAAGAGCGTACTCCGATTTGTCCTCTTTGTGTTGGTGGGCTGAAATCCCTTTCCTGGATGTGGCCAGCCTGCCAGCCTACTTCAGTTTTCCCTCTCCAATGCAGATTGTTGCCAGCCACATGAGAAGGCGCAGACAGCCTGTCAAGGGAAATCTTTGCCTGTGTCAGGCTCTGATCTAAATATAACAGCTCAGTAAAGGAAATAGCATCAAATCTTTAAAAGCTTTGGAGGCACAAAATGCAGGGCCGGCTTTTTTTGGGCTGTACAAGGACTTTCCTCCCAGCACGTTCTTCCAGAATGTGGGGATGTCTTCCAGTCTACGATTCAGTCCACTGGTTTCAACAACTCACTGCAATCCTAGATATTAAGGACTTCTGCATTAGGTTGCTAACCTGTTTCTCAGTCTTTCCTGCCGCAGCAAGAAGGACACCAAGCACCAGCTACTCTTCTTCAACACATTAGCTCCTCCAGGCAAGCAGTTCACTAAGCAGCCCATGTTATGATACACCATTAGACACATTCAAAACAATTTAGGCTTACAATTTAAAGGGAGATACTGGAGGTATGAACATGAGAGTGCATGTGCCTAGCCACATTAATTTCAAACCAGATCCTTTGAATTCAGGTGTACTGTTTATACAAGCAAGGCCTGAGTACATTATTCAAATGTAGTCAGGCATAGTATTTGCCTTGAACTGCAGTAGTCTGAGTGCTACTGAAAGGTCACCCAGTTTCCAAAAAAGGCTGAGCGAGTTCTGCTACTTTTTGTACCCAGCTCTCCGAGGCGTGATATGTGGAGGGGGCCACTGTGCATCCCATGCTTCCTGTATTCCTGGGTGAACGGTGAACATTCAGCCAGGCCAGTGCCTAAAGACCCTGTCTTCATGCTACCCTACAAGGCACATCAACCCCATGGAAGACTAGGTTTGCTGAATTCTACCCTCAGCACCTCTGCAAAACCCAGAAGCAATGCTCTTGAGAAGAAAACCTGTTTTCTGCTGTGCTTTTTGTGCTTCCAGTCAACAAAATATGCAGCAGGCAGGACATATGTGGGACATCTCTCAGAAAAGAGGCAAAAATCATTTTAGAAACAGGAAGGATGAATCCTGAGTGTAAGCACCAAAAAAGGGGTGAAGGTGGTTTGAACTCAGAAACAGATCTGTGATGTTTCTTTCTTGATCCACTCAAGATTACTCGAGAAATATTCATAAGGAAAAATATCACCTACTTTCCCGGACTGTTACAAGGCTGACAGTGCACAAGAATAAAGGGAAACAAATGATCTTGGAAAATATTAACTGTGCAAGAGTAGTAGCCTCTAGTTGCTAATATTTTGGACAGCAGGTACTTTGCAACGACATCTTCACATACTGTATGTCAACCACACTGAAACAGAGGCATTAGATGTACTCTCTGTTTGGTAGGAGGGAGCGGAAGTACAGTACTAAATTATGGTTTTGCTCCTATTGCTCTGTCTTCTTGGCACTGTTGGCAAGCATGAAAGCTGTAATTTTCATTAAAAGACTCATCCAGATATTTGGCAGCAATTATATGATTCCTAGAGCCACTCAGTCACAAACAGACAATTAACACATAAAGCAGTTCTCATACTAGATTTATTTTCATTTTTATTATATAACAGTGGTACAAAGAGAGAGAAGAAGCTGCATGTATGTTTACAGTGAAAAACAAACACCACAAGGCAACAAGATAGGACAGACCATAGACTTTAGCACTTCAGTCTCTGTTTTTATTTCAGTAATGTAACAGAATGAAATCAAGTTAAGAGCTACAGAAAAAATCCATTTAAAAAAAACAAGAAAATATTGATTACATGGAGAACATGAAGAATAGTATATCACTTCCAATATTGTAAAAAATCTGACTATAGCTGATGATAAAATTATAGGAATTAATAAACATATATGCATCCACTTTTCTATGTGCACACATACATGTTTTCATATATGTTTATGCAGACATAAGAACAAGTTCATATAATAGTGCAATTGAAAAGTGTCAACTAAAAGCAAATGATATTATGCTGTATATAAATCACTTCCATACAGTCAGAGATTCATCCTCTATTTTTGCTACTTAAGAATCCAAACTGACATAAAATAAGTACTTCAAGAGACATCATTTTTCAACTGGAAGATTCTTAGTAAAGGACTATTAGATCCGATAAATAACAATAACAGCCATTTGCATACAGTGACAGCAGTATAGACACTGTGCATTCACCAGGAAAAAATAAATGCTAAAACTTCTCAAAAGCCTTATTTCAAAGTAAGCCGTCACAAGCCATGTGACCTTGAGCCATTCCACCAGTTTTTCACTTCCATAACTCTGAAATTTCAGTCTGAAATTACTATTCCAGCAAACGCACAATCCGAAACAGTTTAACTAAAACTGCAGTTTTCAACCAGAAAAAGCCCTGAAGGTCCTAACACAAACTTTTAAGAGACTGGGAGCCCTTGTACAGCGCTCAGGCAAACGGCCTCCTTTCTTGAAAACCGAATCTCTGAAGTTTAATATTTCATTCTGAACATTACCTGTTTTTTATCTGTATTATAAAATATACAATGGACCTACACTGATATCAATAAAAAGAGGATTGTTTTGAAATACTTCAAAATAAAAGTTTTTAAAGGAATAGCAGCCATTCTTTTCATATATTGCAGTAACGAAGAGGAGAGTGCATGCTCAAAAGCCAACATATTGCCCATTTCACAAAACCACCAAACATTTTAAAGAAAAATATTATTTGTAAATACAAACTCAGAGATGTTTGTAAATACAAACTCAAAGATGTTTGCTTGGTTATAGGTTGTAGAATGGAAATAATAACATACAGTTAAATAATCTTTTTAAATCAGAGTCTTCATATAACTTTTTTTAACCCTGCACAAGGTACCTAAGGTACAGTGTTAGAAACGACTGCCAAATCCAAGGAAATAACCAGATAACATGAATATTGCTCACCACAACAAAATACACACTTTCAAGATATACAGATAAAATAATCCACATGTCCTAAAGTAACCGACATATAGCAAAATTATAACCCTGCTATATTTATACACATGGGTGCAGTTTTCACACACTATTATAGTCTCATATTATATATCTTTAAATCATGCTGGGAAAGTTTCTACCTTCCCCTAATGCCGGCTCTAATTTAGGATGAACAACTACTCTCATAAAGAAAAACTGCTGCTGCTGCTGTTTATTAGGCTGCAGAAAGGTCTCGCTGACTAATGTCCCAGGATTAAATGAATGTGGAATAATAAGAGACGATTTATTTGTGCTCCAGTAGGATAAAGCTGCCACTGATTTTACAAGAAACTATTCATCTGAGGCCTACTATAGCTAGTAAATTGTGGCTGTTGCTGAAATTAGTCTCCAGGCCTTCGTGCAATCTACGGAGTGAGGTAGCAATGCGGTAATAAAGCTATTGTGAGTACTTGGTGTATTTAAAAGGTCCCACTTTTATCCCTGTCTTAAGGGATTCTGAAAGTCAGCTTTCAGAGATTCTCATCAGAAAGTCTACTGGTATTTGCCTACAATTTACGTTTCTACCCTGGGAATATAGGAGATTTAAAAATGTATAGGTGGCAATAAAGCAGAAGGAATCTCATGCTTGTGGGATTTGGCTTTTTTTTTGTTTTCCTTTGCACATCCTGGAGTAATGTTTTCATTTCAGCACTACAGCGGGTACACAGGTCTCTGTCCAGCCCAGAAATTTTCTTGAAACGAAAACTAAAATGAATCCTCAACAAGACATCAATAAAATATTTTTTTAATATTTTCTAACAATATTCTGATTTTTGCACGCAGAGAATAATAAACTAAAAACAAACTGAATCACATTAAAAGACACAAAAGGACATTTACTTAACAGCAAGCAGTTACCAGAGCCATTTAAAAAGAATAAACAATGGAGAAAACATGTAAATAAGAATTTTGAAGTGAAAAACGTACTTCTACAGGTCAGGGAGCTTTGTATCCTGATCCAGTAAAATGCTGAACAACATTATGTTGAACAGACATTTGCAGAGATATGAATGAACTGCTGAGCTTATGAACAATGGCCTATATTGAAAATAAAAGCTAAAGCATTTTTATCAAATTTATCAGTCTCAGCATGAAAATTTTATTTAAAATTAATTACATTTTTTTATGTCAGGTATATTTGTTCCAGGCTCAATATCAGGTTATATTTCTAGACCTAACTTTCATTATATGACTTGTACTTGTTCCTTGAATAAAACACAACACACATTCTCTGACAGTTCACTGTTACTAAATCCACTTCAGCTGGAGTAAATGGACATGCATATTCTAAGTATATTTGTACATTCAGGTGTAGCAGCCCCTTTTCTTTCCATAAGAAGATCCTGTTGGTAACACTGCTGCAGTGCTGTGGGCATGATAAACATTTATGTGGAAATGCATATCACCAGCACGCACCGCCTGAAAGTATGGCAATAACTCACAACTCATTCTGAAAAAACAATATAACTGTTAAACAGAGGGTCCACACATACAGTCCAAAAGGCATAGAACAAACACAATCCTCAGACTTTACAGGTGAGAGATGACATCTCCTACGAAGATTTCTGCTGCTTCATTTTACCCTTCTTACTGTCTTTGTTGCCTGTTTTCAAAGTGAGTAAGAAGGTAAATAGTATCTATTTAGGCTTGGCATGAAAATTCAGGCTGGGATTTCTTCAGGTGAAGAGCATGCATTAGTGAATATTCCAAGGCACTGAACAAGCTGAGAGAGTCTTCTACCTCCAGTTCAGAATTTGCTAGATAACACTCCTCACCTATAGTGGCTTTCATTTCTTTGTATTGTAACTATAGTGACGAATTTTATCCATAAAATACATTGCACTTAGAGCTGGAGCTTTTTGTTTTCAAATGAAAGGTTATCAGCCTTTTCTTTTTGTATAATGTGTTATAATTGAGTGTTATGCCTCGCATCTTCAGATGTCCCATCCCTACTTTCAGGTGTAGTCAGTCTTTCCTGTGTATTATAAATATTTCTTATAGTGTATACTTCATAGCATCAAAAGCCCTACAGGGGAGGACTATTGTCAAGGCAATACTAGAACTTTAAGTTCCTTTTCAGGAGGGAGGAGGCAATGATCCATATACTTGAATATCAACATCCATGATAATTGTAGGAAAACTTACGACTACCTCTAAGCTTTCCATGTCTGCACATTCAGCTACAAGATTTTTCTAGGCTGTTAAAGGCTGAAATTTTTACTGAGCTCAACTCAGATTTTAAAACTATGATTTGTTTTCAGACTGAAGAAACACAGATTTAAAAATTCTTTCTGTCAGTCCTATCCCTTCAACAACTTTAGAACATCTTATTGTTGTAAAGGGACAAGAACTGTGCGTTTTGAGGAATGGCAGAAATACAATGAAATACACCAGAAGATACTGAGGCTAAACAGCAAGGTATCCCAGGATAGGAAAATAAAGTTAGCACTCTGGCTTGGTCTTGAGTGTTACACTGATATCTTCTTCTACACTGGAATTGCTTTAGGTGGTAAAATTTTTCTGCAACAGTTTTCTCTTCCTGTCTTCCTCCGCTAATGTCATCGTGCAGTTAACTCTCTCCTAGTCTACTTTAACTTCCCATCACTGCAGTTTATGAGGTGCTATTTGGTGTATTCCATATCAGAATATTATCACATTTTTAATGGAGATTTCAATGCACGCATTACACCATCAAAGCGCCATAACTGCTGTTCAGACAATGAGATTTATTAGTATGAAAACAGCCAGAGTGTCAACTGTGGTTTTAAAGCATTATAGCTAGACTCATTTTTTTTTCTTGTGTTATTTCCAGCATTTTTGTAAACTGAAAGAAACTGTATCCTTTACGAAGGAACTTTTTTCAAAGAAAACCAAGCAGTTTTGAATCAGTGTACCAGATATAACAGTTAGAAAAATGGGATTCAAAGTAAAGTACTTTCAGGCAACTTTCAAAAAGCAATAAAGAGAAAAAATCTGAACTTTTTTTATGAGCCTCTGGCATTGAAATTTTAGAGCAGATTATCATCATTACAGAAACATGTGTTTTCTCCGTCATTCATAAGGTGCAATGCTGGTTGGTGCTCATCTTTGTTGTCTTGCCAGAATAAATAGGCTACTCCATCAGACGCTGCCCTTTTATTTAGACTGAAAGGATAAATTAACTTCTTAAATCTCATTTGTAACTCTACCTGCTCTTAAAGTAAACAGTAACACTCACTACAGATGCATATCTCATCGGTTTATCAACTGTGGTCCTATTTAGATCTACTCAGATTTTTTTGTCATACCTAATATTGAGATCAATTGAGTCCTAGATCTGGGAAAAAGTCTCCCTGTATGGATTATAGTTATTAATTACTGGGAGTAAAAAGTAAATATTTTTTTTCTGAACATCATGGAATTCAGCAGTGAAGGGGGGATTTTCCCCTTTGTTCAAACCCTTTCAGCCAGAGCAGAGTCCAAAACCATCTTTTCTTACACAAACCTCTCTCTGTAGTAGTTCAGGCTATGACTTGCCCCTGATTTTTCTTTTCCATCTCTCTCTTTTTCTGTGATGTTTCCTTTGCTCTCCTCTCTTTTCCTGTTCTTTCTTATAAACATACTTTGACCACACATTAAAACTAAACTTGATGAACAATATATGAACATTCATATATACACAACTCAAATTATTTTGTGAAACTGTATAGTGACAGGGGCCAGCGTTTGGGATATACACTGCTTTCTTTTCCCAAAGAATTCTGGAATTTTGTATTTTTGTTGCCTTCCATACATAAGCATATAGTGATCTCAGGAATAATTTGCTGTGCATATGTAGCACTCACAAAGCTTTAATTTAAAGTATTACACTTATTGAACGTAATCTGAAATTTTTCTTTGGCAAATATTAGAGGCCAGTCTAAGGAATTTGAGTTACAGTTGTAATGTAAGGAAGAAATTCAAGCCACTGTTGTGTTCTAGCTGGATATCAGGGTTGTGCTTGCATGCAAACCCAGTGCACCCTGTCTTCAAATCTCCATGTCATCCACGAACACTGCAGCCCTTTTCTGCATAGATGTGAGAGCAGACTGACCCAAGTCATGGTGATGGACTCCACTTCTAGCCATTTCTGTGACAAAGCTTTTGACTAGATGCTACAGTACTCGCTGGGAGAATTTTGGAGTCTGGAAGATCCCTGCAGGCAGCTCCTGCTGTGCATAGACCAGCTGATGGGCACTATTTGTACACTCCTGTGTGGAGACTCTGCCCATGCTAGAGATGCCTCCAGGCAGTTCCAGCTGCAAATCTGACCAAAACACATATAGATGAGAACCTAGCAAATTTCAGAAACTAATCCTGCAGATACAAAAATACCCATTGGACAACCTTCTACCACCTGGTTGAGTATATGTGCATTGTACATGGTTTAAGACAATCAGTACCAAAGGATGGATTGTGCACATGTGGGAGTGCTCACGTAGCACCACTGACCATGTGGATTGTAAAAATTCATTAGAACAACAGTTCAGGGATTCTCAGCTGATCCAGCTGAAGAAGCCATTGCAAAGCCCTTCACAACACAGACAATCGACCATCAAGTTCAAGAGATTCAGCTCCAGATGCGATCACTAACCTTTGCAAAAGATGAAATAAAATCAGTTTAAAACAAATATTCTCTCCACATGTGACTGCAGAACCAAAGATGTCTGCATTGGAAATCCATCCTAGTGTATTTGAACTCAACCAAAACAGCTGTCAGCACTGAGCAGGTAACCAGCAAGTCTTCAACATCATTTCTGAGATTATCCTTGCAATACTATTTCTTTAGATTTGCAGAGGTAAAACTCTCAGCGAAGCTTTTCGTTTCTGCAGTATCCTGAAAAATATATGGAGGAGCTTTCAGAAATCCTCAAAAGGACCTAAAAAACTACTAGATTATTTTGTCAGGGTTTGGTGATGCATTGACTTTCAGCAAAACATATCGGTATTAGTTCTGAACAGGACATTATGTTTGTTCAAGTCGGTGCATTTTGCAACATTTTTTTCTTGCAAGCATGAAGTAGATTACTTCCTTCCATGTTTACTTCAACTGCATTGTTCAAATTTTGTTCATACCTTTGAGAGGGATATTTATTTCTGTTTAGAATAAGAACTTGCATTTTGTTAGCATTAAGTAGGAAGGTGTTCATCTTAAGTAAAACTCAGGACATATTGGACTCAACAGAAAATCCCTTACAGAGAAGAATTCTCATCTCAACACTTTCTAGCAGTGTGGAATAAATTAAGAATGAGAAAATCAGCCTAGCAAAAAAGCCACTGACAACAGTTTTCAAAGGAATTATTTTCCAATCAGTTTACAAATTCATTTTTGTCTTGTCTTTTGCTAATATTGCAGCAAACTTCAAGACAAGAGTGTTTGTGTAATTCATCTGCAACAGATTTGTAATAGAAATCCGAATAATGTCAGTTTTATTTTAAAAAGCTACAATCATCAGTGATATTTTGTTGATGGTCTGCTCTTTCAGTCAATATGATAAGATTGATAAATGCAATCTGAATATTAATTTCAATCTAGTAAGGCAGAAAACAAAATTAAGCTATTTTCAGTTATACAGTGACAAAACAGGCCAAAGAAAATTCAGATTCTTACAGCGGTGTGATCAAGGTCAAAGATGATGAAAGACAACAAAAAGGAACAATATGGACACTGTGGAACTACAGTATGATTATAATCGCATCTAATGTCAAGCAAATCACTTGAACACAAATAGAACATCTTCTAGCTAACTTTTTACTCTGTAAACCTTTTAGATGTTCTTGGAATGTTTGATGAAATTTTCTTCCCGTGTACAATAGCCTTTTGTACCTTTTCTTATTAGTGTGGACCTGCAGCCTGCCAGCATTAAACATTAATCCTCTGCATAATGAAACTGTGAGAATGGATTTCTATGAAATTTCACACATTTGTTAGTCTGGTGAGGAAGATGCTCATTTTCATGTCTGGCTTTTCAAGGTTTTCTGATTAAAAAAAGCATCTCTAAAATCAAGATTGGTTGGAAGCAAAGAATAATTTGTTTCGTTCTTACTGGTGTTAATGTTTCCATCTAATATTTAATAAAAAAGAAAACATCCAGAAACACTCACTGGGATATATATGGGTTCAAATGAAGCCTGTAGCATGCAGCAGAATTATGCACAACTCACAGTAGGCACAGAAATACCATATGCCCAGTACTACCCAGGCATGCCAGATGATAATTCACAAGAAGTACATCATAGCTCATACTTGCTTAGCATCACACTTTCTGGCATTTCTTTGCACTTCTACTAATCTAGTTAGTTTAGATACAAGAACTAACTGGATCTACTCATGGCCAGTGTTTCCAGGCTTAGGAAGATTGAAGGGGGCAGTCCTCAGATTTTAAGGCTCAGAGTGTTTGACTTACTTTGGCTACCTAGGGATGTCCCTTTGCAGATGGAGGATAGCAGGTTGCAAACTGTCCTGTTCACCTGGGAGGAGACACTGGATGAGACAATAAGGGAAACTGTGGACTTAAATTCGGTTAAATTGCTCTGTTTTGGGAACCAGAGAGAATAAAAGCTCTTTCAGCAGACCCTCTTCATGGGCAGAGACATCCTGGTAAATTTGTTGTTAAATGCAGTCAAGATGGTGATACTGTCAGTCCGCCTTATGAGGCCATCATCCAATGCCTCAGCAAGGGGCAAGAGCAATCCCTGACAGAAGTTTGTTTGGCTGCAGCTTCAGCATCTTCTGTGAGTCAAAGAACCTTTCCAGAACTGCAGCAGAAATTAGCTGCCCGTGCATAATAGAGCAGTTGGGTGAATTTTGTCACCAGCATGACCAGTAAAGAGGTGCAAAAGAGAAGTCACTGCATTTGACATAGCTAAGGGAAATGGGGATTTTAGAGCATAGCATTAGCATACATACATCAACATTTTCTCTAGCTGGGCTTTAAGCACATATCTAATATTTTATACATGCAGTTACCTAATATTGGCACACAGTCCCAGTGCATTACAAATGCAAACATAGATATACATCTTATTAGTTTCTGAGTGAATTTGGAAGTGCTTTCCTTGAGGGAGACGGATGGTTTCACAAGTTACTTCAGAAGTCTTTAGGGTACAGTAAATCAAAGTAAAACTTTGCAAATGTCTAACAAAGAACAGACACAACTGAATGTACAAATGCTGTAACGAACTGAGATGTAGAACAAACGTCAATGGTATTACACAGTTAACCTGCTGTTATACAGATTCTGAAAGCAGGGGAGAGGAACTAGCAAGAATAGCAGTTTTTTAGGATTCAATGGGATCTGCCAATCACAGATGCCATTCTGAGTTCTTTTGCCCATTTCTTACCAATGCTTAAATAGGCACTTTAAAAGCCAAATACAGGTTCTAGAGTTTCAAAAGCAGCCATAAGATCCCTTCCCTTGGACAAAACAATATTAAAAAGCAGCCACTAGTTATGCACAGCATTGTAAGATGAGACTGCCTAAAGCCTATGGAATCTATCACACTTTAAAGTTTCAGATGAGACAGAAATATCACTTTGGATGGGATTTTGCTCTCTTTTAGCATTAAGGCATTTAGCATGCTTCAGGTCTCAAAACGTGAGATATTTCTCTGGCACCAAAGATGAAGACCTCCTGCTTCAAAAAAGTAAATGAAAACATATAGAAGGTGGAAAGGATACAAATACCACATAAAAAAGGCCAAAAAGTCTTTCCTTGCTCATAATTTTATGAGTTAAAACTCCTTACTTACTATTCTTCATGCTCTCTGTAATCACTCAACACACCTTGGGCTGTTCCCAGATTCACTGCCATGTATTAGCCTATCAGTTTGAGCTTATTGATTCTCCCTGGTCTAGCTACCAAACAATTTCCTTCCCCTCTTATATGTGAACTGAACAATAGGCTCCTAAAATAAACAGATATATAGATGTTAGTTAGCTAGTTTCTCCTCAGCAACAAAAAAATCATTGTTTTAGGGTGATGTCACTGAGCAGCTTTGTGGATGAGCTTAAGAAGGAAGGACATGCCAAAGAGAAAATTATGGCAGAAAAGCTGTGTGAAAGGTGTTGGAAATAGCCAAAATAAGAAAGCAGACTGGAAAAAGAAAGGTAAATAAAATCAGAATTAGGCCTTGTGTGTTAAGAGATCTGCATTTAACATTGCAGCATAGAGCTGATTGGAAAGCAGCAGGAACGAAGCAGCATCTGTCTGCTAACCTCAGGAATTGCCACTGTTAAATTTGATTTCATTCATTTCATAAGTATCAGTAAGAATCAGAGATATTGATATGTTGCAGTGTTGGGAAATAAAATGGCATTTATTGGTAAGCGAAAACATCAAAATGGGTCAGCTTTCCAATTCTGGATTCAAGTCACAATACACATACCTGCAAAGTATCTCATTTTCCATACTCCCTCAGCTCTGTGACATAAGATTAGTGAACTTGAGATTGTCACAGAGGAGTCACACCTGTATCACTTAGGTGAATCCTTTAATAAAATACATGGAGAAGTATTGGAGGGACAGACTTTCTACTGACAGAAGGATGTAAAATGACAGACTGTAGATTCTGTGATTTGCCAAGACTTTGGCTATGCTCTGTAGAATTGCCCTGCATACAAGCATAAATCTAGATAGTTAATCTATACCAATTTTGGGGGCAGGAGAAAATTTTGCCATTTCAATAAGGAAAGTACACAGCCATCCCAAAAACAAACAATAGAGGATGAAAAAAATATAGAGCAAAATGAACATTTTCTTAATTTGCTGGTTGTCCACAATATCATTTGTGTATCAAGATAGAAAGCAGATTAGAAAATGGCAAATACAAACTAAATGGATAAAACAGAGAACTAAAATAGTGTTATATTGTATGGCATATCTAGAAAGTAATCAAGACATACAAAATAAAACTGATCACTTGAGTACAACACAGAGACAGAAGAAGTTAAGCATACTGCCAGTGTGCAGTTCAGACTGGTGCCAGAAAGGGAAATCCCAGTACTTACACAACTACTACGAGTCATAAAAAAAGGTGCCAATATTCAGCTAACCAACCACTTTGAGCATATATTTAGTCAGAATAATTATTCATTAAAACAATAGGTGCCAAGCAACACAATTGTGTTCAGGCTTTTTTCTCCAAAGACAAATGGTAAAACTGTCCAAAGCATGGTAAGATATGTTTCTTTCCCAGAAAAATTATTTGGATGTATAGGGCCAATATTTGCAACACTATCAAGATGCTAGAGATGCCAATAAACTCTGATTGCTGGACTCCAAAGGATTTTTGAACTTCTGAGGTCTGGATGCCTCATATAATATCCATAGCATTTGTTCACATCTCAATCTAGAAGCATACTTGTGTATGTTATAAGGAACATAACACCCCTTGACTTCTAGTTAACAAACTCAAAACCTACCTAGGGACTATCACCTATCGTGCAATTAAAGGTGTTACAAAGATACCACACTGCCTCTGAAAAAGCTCAGCTTTCTACACAGCAAAATGAAGGGCCACTCGGAGGCATTTGCTGACATCCCAGAAACAGGACAGCAAGGCTAATTAAAAGGATAGGTAGAGGCAGAATGAATTAACACAGTGCCAATACAGCTAGACTGCTTAGGGGTCCAGAGCTCCTACTGGCATTGTATGGTATAGTGCAGAAGTACAGTAAGGACTTATTGACCCTTTTTCAGCTTACTTGAACTACATACCTGTTACTACTGCAAACCTCATCTTCAGGTCTTCACATCTCTTTTATTGTTGAAGTATCCCTTTTTCAAAGGGAAGACTATTGCAATGAATTTCATTAGGTTAAAAAAAAAATTGTCATACAAATAATAAGCATAACAAGGACCCTTCACTTTAGCATATTGCAGTTCACTGAGGTATCTCCCTGAAAAACACTGTTCCAAACAGATGTGTAGACACCATTCTTAGCAGGGCTATTAAGTACATTTACTTGACTTCAATAGAAAGAGGTGACCATTTGTAGTAACCAAGACCCTTGTCCGTCATTATTTATTAGTTTTGACATTACTGGAAACCACATGAGTTTGTTCTCATGATTAGTGAGAACAGTAACTGAACATTCAAAATGGCGGAATTTCTGCCTTCAGCCTTGTCGGTTACATAGCAAACAGAGCCCATATTTGTATAGCTCTCTGGCTTCAAATGACTTACATACCATCTTCTGACACTGAATTAAACACTATCCTAGAAGTCTAATCCTTATTATTATAAGATCCTTTTCACCTCTGCTCATGAAGGATGTACTCATTTAAATGTCCCTCTACTCCCTGTCAGAGAATACAGGAGACTTAGTGCAAATGGAAGTCTATTCCTAAATACACAAAAATATGAAGTGATTGGGTAATGTATTGAAATAATTTCCTCAGCACTGCAGAGGATATGTACATATATCCCCTTCTCCTTGTGTGTTTGTTACTACATGTGTGTGAACATTTATTTGAATGCAGTTCTTCTTTAAAGGGCTTCCTGCACACTTCTATAGATCACTATTAATAGCTGAAGGAGAGTAGTAGCACAGTTTGTCCTCCTAGACCAATATAAATAAAGAGACTAGTAGAAAACTGATAATGTCATTAGGTCAAGGGTACTTGGTAGTGCACACCCAAGCAACATATCTCACCCATATTTACACAGAATACCTGGGGGGAAAAAAGAAGTCTCTGCTCGTGTGAAATTCCTGAGCCTTTGTGACTATGCAAGTTAGTATATAGTACGTATTTCTAGAATCAGAGTGCTTCTGTCAGTACATTTAAACCATGAAGTGCTATTGCTGCTTATTTGGCTATTATGGGAGGAAAATGACCTGTAAAGATCTTTTGAGTAGCTAAGTGTTTTGCATACATTATGGCAATGTGAGATATAAAGAAAAGCATAAGAATGAAGTTTACTAAAGTCACTACAAGCAGGTTTATTTTCCATATCACAGCAAGGACTTCATAATCTTCTAAACTAATGAGATACAAGTCTGTCAAGATAAAAACTCAGCAAATTTGGGATTTGCAGGATCAGTTGGAAAACATTTCCCACCTACAAAAAAATATGCTTTTAAATTACAAAGACAAATGACACAAAACTTCTGTGTTATGAGACGTCTCTTCAGTGTTGCCAAAGAGAGAGCACACATGTAAAGGGAAGTGTTGTAAGTGCAAGTCCCAAATTCCCATAAAAACCCAGGCTGTTACTGCAATCATTTTCCCAGGGGGCTGTGATGAGGGCAGAGGGCCAAGAATAGGCCCAGGACCCTGTTCGCCATGCCAGCATGAACAGGTACATATCAAGGGCACCAGGACCACAGCCCTCCCAGGCGTCTCCTAGAGATGGACACTGCCTAGACATGTGCGTCTCAGATGCATGATCCCGTAACATTCATGTTCTTATGTATCTGTGCTCCTCTGCTGTTCGTCATAGCAGCCAAGTTCCAAGGCAGACCCAGCTCCCGCCAGACTTCATGTAAGAAAAACTACTGGAGATTTCAATCCTGTGCTCGAGGGAAGCACTCAACTCGCCCACAACTGTTCCTCTTTCAGCTAATGCTGTCAAACCAAACTGGCAGTAGGCTACATAAATGATGAGCAATGACATTCTCAGAGGGCTCCATGAGGCCAAGCAAGGTCTTTCCATGTGGTCCCACGGGTTCTCATTCAAGCTTCGAGTTTGCTCGGCAAGAGGCAGTAGTACACAGGTCAAAGAACAGCAACAATTCTTCCTGTTTTGCGCCAGCCAATTAACTATTTTGCTACTGAATGGAGAAGGTAATTGAGGCATTAAGAGACTTTCTCCACTGATTTTGGTCAAAAATAGAATGAACCTTTTGTTCTGTACATTTATTGAGCTTTATAATTTAATCATAACATTGCAGCTGTTACCCTATGTTCAACATCACTCTTGGAGGACACATATGATTTACAAGAGTTGAAGAGATTTGTGTTGTTACTTTTATTTCATATTAGCTCTCATGAACACTACTGTAGCTAGAAGTCTGTCAGCATTTCCATCGAAAAACTAGATCTTCAACAGTTTATATTTCAGCCTGCAACTGTGCAAACAAATTCTTAACTGAGGAGTAAACCGGGATATTTTTTTGTGGGTTGGTTTCTAATTTTTTGTTTTATTTATTTCATGTATTTAAAAAGATTTTTGATTATTGGAAAGTTAAGTAGACACAATTCTAGAAATAAAGAGATAAGCAATTTAAGCTGCATAAACAGGCTTTCATTTCCAAAGGAAACTTTGCAAACAAGTTATAGTAAACTACAACAAATATACATGGGTATTTTAAAAACAGAATAAAAACAAGATGATGATTCACTTTTAAACATTTTTCTATTGGCATCAAAGTTCTATAAACACATTTCCACATCAAAGTGACTGAACAACTGGCTAATTATCTGCTCATAAACTGCGTTTACATAACACTTTCAGGTCTTGAATCTATTTAGTGCTTTAGGTCAGCTTCCAGATTTCTTTGTCCTATCTTCTGTCTTACTTAAAAATAGAAGACAATTTCTGTATAGACATCTCATGAAGTATAGAAGAAGATGCAGGTGTCTAGCTGGACAGGCATTATGCCCAGAGTTTTCAAAAGCATAAACTTCTTACGTATCATTTGCATTTACAACATGTCGCATGCAGCAGTTGCAGGCAGACCTTCCTGCCATCTATGGTCATTGCGTGTTTGCACTCAATAGCAATTTAGGTTTTCCGTTTAATGTACTTTACAGACCAGATAGGCAGACTGGCAGTAAAATAAACATGAGACCCTCAGGGCCATCGGTTTAACTCAGACAAGTGTGGGATTCGGGAAAAGTGCTACAAAGCTGGACAAGACTGAGAGTTTAAAAAGTTCTCAGGCAAAGAAGAAAAACACAATATGAGCACAAGTGGTAGAAGTCAGTGAAGGATAGTGGGGTGGTTAGGAGGAAAGAAAGTCTGATGCTTAGTCATCATTATTCACACAACAACAAAAAAAGAACAACTACAGAAAAGAAATTTAAACAGCTAAGGAATATGTCTTCACACTTCTACATATGTTCTTGGGACCAGATGTTGCCTTCTCTTGAGATAAGGAGAAGTTCTTCTCTGAAATTGAGACTAAATGTGGAGAGCAGGCATGGATATGCTGATGTGTGAGCAACCTACTTTTAAAAGTCGGCTACACCAGGTCTTCCAAGACAGAGACTTTCTTCAAGATAATTAATCAAAGGAGACGGGTAAGAATGGCAGCTGCTGAAGCAGAAGCACTCTGATTTACAAGCAGTAATTGTGAAAGAGGACCTTAGTGAACAGCATTTAAGAGAGCCCAGTGAGTTTCCTACACAGCTCTGATGGATATGCAACACATGCTGTTTCACACTCAGCCTAGAGTACTGTGAAAATATTCTCCTGATAGCAGAGCTGAGCCCTGACAGTCATGTAATTAAACGAGCCAGGGAGACATATAGCTTTAGCTTTTGTAACTAAAGGTACTCATACACACACACAAACACATACACACATAGTTGTTCGTCCTATATGAATGTAATGTCTGCTAGAAATACAGTATTTCAGGCATATAAGATTTACTGTCAGTCAATCAAGGCATTTTATCAATGAAGTTGTCATCCAAACATTATGCTTAAAACACAACAAGGATATTTCAAAGTGTCCTGAAAACCCTATCCCTCTCTCCCTTCCTTTCTTCCTTCTCACTTGAAGTACCTTCATCCTCCTGCAGTGTTTGCATTCTTGGTAGAATAAGTCTCAATAATTTCTTCAGTCTTTGTTCATGTTCATACACATTGCATCAGTTAGTGAGGAGAGGAGATATTTAATACAGTCAGAAGAATGAAAGAGAAAGTAGCCCATGAATTAGGAAAGAGTCTCTACCAGTGAAGAAAGAAGTTTCTCAGTTTGCTAGTGATGGTTAATCCTGCTTTATTTCTTCAGTATAAGAACACCCTTTTTAGTGCTGAGCTAAAATACTGTGGTATCCTTGCATTTAATTCACTGAATGCGAAATACTTGTTTCGTTTCTTCTTTCGAGCAGTCTGCTATATATTTTATCGTGTGAACTCAGACCCTGATTTTATTTGGTTCATGTTTTGTTTTTCCTTTGTGGTGAGCTGCAAACCAGGACAATGCAACACTACTTCTAAAATTCCAGTTTTCAATAGTCATATAGGCATGTATTGCGTAGCTTGGATTTATCTCAAGCCCTAGATACTGCAGTCCAATCTGATAATGCGTGCAGACAGTAGACATCAGAAAATATGTCCTTGTGTAAACACAATATAGCTGAACCTGTTTGTCAGGATGGAAAGGTGTATGAAAGGACACTGCACTTGGTGCCCCAAAGGGAGAATATGATGTACTATCCAAGGCATAGTATTAATCATAGCTGATATTTCTGGACAATAAAGTAGAGTAATCCTTGTGAACAATCTCTCTTCAAGGATAAAAAGGGAAAATAAGGAACTGGCAGTATTATATGAAACGACACAGCCTGACACAGGATAAAGCTAGAAGCATCTCTGAAATCTCATCTGGAAAACAGCTTAATAATTGCTACATTGTGGCTAAGGTAATTTTTTCTGCTGTTGCATCAGACTCATTTTCTTGCTTGCACCACAGACACCTGGGCTCCCTGTAAAGTTGGCAAACCTGTAGTAAATGAAAGCACTTTTACATTTAGACTTGCAGAGTTCACAAGGTTAGACCATTTCGCCCACAGAAGAGAAAATCTTAGCACGATTTCAAAACCCCCAGGAACTGGATGTGCAGACAGTGATATTGTTACCCGCTCCTACAAGACACTTCAGCTGTTAGATGTCTGATATGTACCAGTATCATGCGATGAAACACAAATTGCATGATGAGGAACAGCAGGTTCAATTTTAAAGAAACATGTCTCTTCCCAATGAATGTAATGAACAAATCTGGGGCCAACTTACAACTTTTGGGCAGCAATACAGGGAATAGATGCAAAGGAGGAGTTTACTTATGTTCTGACTATGCAGTGGCAGGACCATACTAAGCCACCTCTGACATTTCACATAGTTTAAGTTCCTTCGATTATCAACTGTGCATTGTAAGTATGACACCTTTCTAAAAGCAGACAACAACTGAATATTAAAATTGAAAGAACTGAGATGATTTTCTACAGTGTGGATCTATATAAATCTAGGTTAATGTCCTGGGTTCAGCCAGGATAGGGTTTATTTTCACCAGAAAGCAGGAGGGGACCCAGATGAGCTGGCTGACCCATACTGGCCAGACAAACGGGATATTCCATACCAAGTGCCACCATGCTCAGTTCTGAGTGGGGGAGCAGACCAGGGGGAAGTTAATCACGACTCAGGAGTGCACGGGGCACTGGGTGGTGAGAGCTGCTTTATGGATTTTGCTGTTTGTTTTGCATATTCTCCTTATCAGTATCGTTGTCGTTACTGTTCCCTTTGTTTGCTGTTCTGTTAAACTGCTCTTATCCTGACCCACAAGTTTTTGCCTTTTTCTTCCCATTCTCCTCCCCACCCCTGTGAGGGGAAGAGCAATATAGTGACCACATGGCCCTTTGCTGCCAGCCACAGCCAAATCACCACATTTAATTTGGTGCCCAATACGGGACTGGGATAACTGCACGGCTGAGCACAGTGTGTTAAAAGAACTTTGTTATAATTTGTTATACACAGTTATTGTATTAGTTAAATAGTCGCCAGTCAAAATGTTGCTGTCTTTGGTCACATGTTTGTGGTGCGTAAACCCTTACTTGCTGCATGTGTTCCCACAGTGTTGTTTATCACCTCTGGAAAAATGATCAGTGTTATGATTTTGCTGTACTCTGTAATATCAACTTATGAAAACATTACTGTGCATGAATTTAGGCTTGTATTAGAGTGCAGCACTGCAGTCATTTCCATACCTCGGATGCTGTCTCTCGGAATTTATTAATAATCGAACAAAATCTATGGGGAAAACAGGAGCGGATACTTTCCCCCATTCAGAACCAAGCGTGACATCACATGGTATCAAATACTCCATTTTGTGTGGCCAGTTTGGGTCACCTGGCCCAGCTGTGTCTCCTTCTGGCTTCCTGTGAAAACTAACTCTGTCCTGGCCAAACCCAGGACAGTTGAAAACAGTGAAGACAAAGAAATGCAAGAAATGCTTTAAAGTGCAGTTACACAAAAAACACTGAAAATTCTGTACTTCTGAAAGCCATATCAACTATTTGTCATTTTCCCTGGAAAAAAACACCAAGTTTTTAGACCAGAAACCCTGGGCTTTAACTTATCTGGGGCAGATTTGCCAGGGCCAAATAAACATTTCCGCTCTCCATCATCCACATGGGAGGGTTCCGAGATAGCCCATAACATTTCAAATGCAGTATGGCTAATACACAGTTTCAGGTTCAAGATAAAACACATAGTTTCTTTCTCTGGGAAGTTTTAGGGTTATATTGTACCTAGCTTCTTGGTGAGTGAGCAAAAAGTGAGCATGGAGGCTGGGAAATGTTTTTGGCCCAGAAAACCTAGTGCCATGTTGTGCTTTGCAGCCTTTCCTGCTGCTGTTGCTGACCTTCAAAGGAGCTCTGGGCAGCACTGGGATTTCCCTGTCCCTCTTGCCTTCTCCATCCTCAGACCCTTCTCCATCTTCTCCACCCTTACCCCCATCCCGCTGCCCACCACTCTGCAGTCTCCCCACACAGCAGCAGGGCATATGGTACTGCACAAACGGCAGAAGAAGCTCCCAGATAAAGGCAGAGGCATGTTGGACACACAAGCTGCCACTGTTCAGGTCCTGGTCACTCTTTGCACACAGCTGAGGCTTCCAGGCGCAAGCAGGTGTGTGTCTAAATCTTCTGTGCAGGACAGTCTGTCCTCTGAGACATCATGCTGCACAGGCAAGGTCATCAACCTCCAGCTGGCCTAATCATTGGCCCCTCCTTCATCAGAAACAGACACAGTTAAACTTATGGTTTAAAACAAGTACATGGGGCACATGTTTTTACTCAGCTGTCCATGAAGAAGGAAGAGGCAACAGGTCACCTTCAAGCAGAGGATGCTACTGCTCTTGCCATTGATTGGCACAGACAACGCTGAGGACATAACAAATCACGTGTCTGAAGTTGTAGATGTGACCTGTGCCCTTGAAAAGAGACCATTCTGAGTCACAGCCATTTACAGAGTGATGTGCTGCCTCTTCTGCTGTCCCACCTCATGCCCACAACCTTCTTGTCCCCCAGCTCCATATTCCAAGGAGTGGGTAAGCTCAGGCATCTGTCAATGTTACTACACATCCATCAAGTGAACAGCATGCTGTCAAGTGGCACCTTTCAAGCACTCCACAGATGCAATTTGTTTTAAAATATTTGGGTTTAAATTTTTCATCTAAAATACAAATTTAATGTGGCAAACAGTGAAAGAGACAAATACTTTATAAATGCTTTTACAAAAAAAAAATGAGCTCTTCATGTTGCTGCCTAACAATCGAGTGTTTTAAGAATGTTTCTTTAACACTTTCCTTTGTTGTCTGATCCAGAGCTTAGTGTAGTGGGATTTAATTTTTAGTGTCACCATGAAATGCAGTGTGCAGCACAAGAAATGTTAATGTAATGCATAAATGTGCAATTCACAAAACCAAGGTGATGTAAACAAACAAGTATTGATTGGTGAAATGCTCCACAGTTTGCAAGTGTCATTAGGCACAAAAATAATGCATTATGTCACCCATTCAAACTTTGACTTGGTTGTCTCCCTTCTTTTCCATTCTTCTAACCTCTGAACTTTCCGCTCTGAACTGAAAGGAACNAAATGTTCATTACGCCAAACTTTACATTGCACTGATTCATGTAAAGAGCACTGGACTTTCTATACATGCGAAGCAGTCTAACTTCAGTGCCATCAGTAAAGCTACACAACTTGACACCAGCTGAAACTTAACTGCCTTGGTCAGGAGATACCAACTAAAGGCACTCTAACTCTAGTTAGAACTGTTAAACACCCCTTTATTTCTTTTCATGTCTATGAAAATTAAACCATTATTTTGTTAGAGATTCCACATGCTCTCTTCTATATCTTTTTGACAGTGCTTTTTGCACCTGGATTTGGATGACTGAAATAACCCCAGCAAGTAGTAACTCCTGCAGTTCACCTTGGCTTAAAGCAGAATCTTGTATATAAAACCAACTGTTGCAGTTTTGCCGTGGCCGGCAGCAAAGAGCCACATGATTGCTCTATTGCCCCTCCCCCCACGGGGGTGGGGAGGAGAATGGGAAGAAAAAGGCAAAAACTGGTGGGTCAGGATAAGGGCAGTTTAACAGAACAGCAAACGAAGTGAACAGTAACAACAACGATACTGATAAGTAGAGTATACAAAACAAACAGCAAAATGCACAGAGCAGTTCTCACCACCTGGTGCCCCGCAGGTTCCCGAGCCATGACTCCCTTCCCGCCGCCCAGGTCTCCAGCTGGAACACAGCATGGTGGCACATGATATCAAACACCCTGTTCTGTCTGGCCAGTTTGGGTCAGCCCACCTGGCTGGGTCCCCTCCTGGTTTCTGGTGAAAATTAACCCTGTCCTGGCCAAACCCAGGACAAGAAATCAGCCAACTCCAAAAAGACAATGTCTCCTCCAGTAAAATGAGGAAGACAGTATTTTCCTGACTCATAAAGCTGTTACAAGGATAAATATACAAAGTGGTCCAGGTTTACAGATACTAAACAATATTGTGCTTTAAATGTCTGTGCTATAAGACAGCTATGAATAGAGTTCAAGATGACTTTGTACTGTCATGAATAAATAAAACAAGTATTTCACTGGGATGGTCAAAGTCAAGTGATTAGACAAACATTAACCCATTTGTATGTTTCTACTACAGTTGTGCTGTCTATAGTTACACGCTTAAATTAATTAAAACTGTTTGTCAGCATAACAAAAAAGTACTGATGGAATATACTTCAAAACATTTTTTTTTCCAGTGTAATTGAATAACAATGGTAAACATTAATGCTGGGCCTACATCACTGGATTTTTCTGATGGAGAATGTTATGTCCTGTTCCCAGGCCAAATATTAGAGCTTGGGTCACAACTTTTTTGGACAGTTGACCATTCAGGTCCACACATTATACAGCACTTGGCCCAGCTCTCCTCAGTGCTCAGCTCTGTCCTTTTAAATCACCATTGGGATTTTATCTGTGAACAATTTTTTTTTCTTTTTTTCATTTCACTGTGCCCGAAGTAGTAGGGCACAGTTATCAGAGTGAGGTTTTTATAGTATTGTGTTGACAGTAGGTGTTGTGTGGTCTGGGGTATTTGCCTGAGGGCAAATGAGGACACTTAGGAGTGTGATATAGCATGATATAGTATATGACAGAATACAAACTACAGTATAATCTCTGTAGCATAGACAGAGGCAAACGTGATAAAATCTAATTCTTGCTGCCTGCACTGAGAGATCACCATAGTGTCCCATGGGGAACCAGTTTGTTCACTCTGTAGAGAACACAGCAGTGAGCTGCCATACATGCATTTCTGATGTGGTTTAGCCCCAGCAGGCAGCTGAGCACCACACAGCTGCTGGCTCACTCGCTTCTCTCAGTGGGACAGGGGAAGATTCAGAAGAGTAAAAGTGCAAAAATGACAGATTAATAATTTTT
>Ga0065711_1033848_pt1 | contig 24729 bp, 14 predicted proteins | sample Hoacrofraction12_FD_59098 | JGI IMG/M metagenome (GOLD analysis project Ga0065711, IMG submission 59098) | Hoatzin crop microbial communities from Cojedes, Venezuela - Epithelial fraction 12 v2 (version 2) | ecosystem: Host-associated > Birds > Digestive system > Esophagus > Crop | place...
TGGGTTGGAAGGGACCTTAAAGATCATCTGGTTCCACCCCCCCTGCCATGAGCAGGGACATCTTCCACTAGACCAGGTTGCTCAGAGCTCCATCCAACCTGGCCTTGAACACTACCAGTAAGGGGGCAGCCACAGCTTCTCTGGGTAACCTGTGCCAGTGTTTCACCATCCTCATGGTGAACAATTTCTTCCTAATATCTAATCTAAATCTGCCTTTTTGTAGTTTGGAGCCATTGCCCCTTGTCCTATCGCTACACACCCTTGTGAAAAGTCCCTCTCCATCCTTCCTGTAGGCCCCTTCAGGTACTGGAAGACTGTTATAAGGTCACCCCAGAGCCTTCTCTTCTCCAGGCGGAACAGCTCCAACTCCCTCAGCCTGTCCTTGTAGGAGAGGTACTCCAGCCCTCTGATCATCTTCATGGCCGTCCTCTGGACCCACTCCAACACATCCATGTCCTTCTTGTGTTGGGGGCTCCAGAGCTGGATGCAGGACTCCAGGTGGGGTCTCATGAGAGTGGAGTAAAGGGGCAGAATCCCCTCCCTCAGCCTGCTGGCCATGCTGCTTTTGATGCAGCCCAGGATACGGTTGGCCTTCTGGGCTGCAAGCACACACTGCCGGCTCATGTTGAGCTTCTCATCCACCAGTACCCCCAAGTCCTTCTCCTCAGGGCTGCTCACCAGCCACTCTCCAGCCAGCCTGTACTGCTGTTTGAGATTGCCCCGACCCACATGCAGGCCCTTGTACTTGGCCTTTTTGAACTTCAAACAGATAAACCTATACATCAAATCAGAAAATTTTTACAATACATTTTCATGCCTGGCCATAATCTATTTTACATAAATTTTGAATATCACATTAAATTTGAAGAAATAAGGTCACTAACATCAAAGTTGGAAGTAGGGTGAAGGAAGAGCAATTTTCAGAAAATATTACTCACAACTGATGAGTAACTAAAAAAACAGGTGGAGTTACATCATGTCTTCGACGCTACATATGACCTAGAATGCGTCGCATCACTGAAAATATGTCATAAGAGATAATGTCAGACTTTGTTTCTGGTCAAGCAAACAAAATTACTGACACATTTAAAAATGAGACAATTATTTACTATAATGCTGAGGTGGTTTTAACTGCGAGCATAAGTTAACCTGGTATCCTGAACAGCTTTCCTAAGAAACAATTTTTAAATATGATCATAGGGATCAATATAAAGAAACTATTATATTCTCTGAGGTTTAGAGCTTTGTGTTCAACATTAGTAAAAAACACAAGCTTATTTAGGCTTTGACATAAAAAGAATTTGATAAAATAGCCTTTTGCACAGCTACATACTGTATTAAAACAGAACTGAAAGACTGAATCAAATGCTCAGTGGTTTATAAAATTATAATGAATACTGTATCATATTTTAAGAGACATTCATCCAGACCAACGGAGATATAGGGATTTAGGGGTTTAGGGATTAAATTGCAACCAGAGTATTAGACTTCTTCTTGCAAAATGGGAAACTCCTACTCTTTGTGCACATGAGATAAACTTCTGCAGCCAAGATCAGTTAGGTTCTGATCAGTGTCTTCCGTACTTCCTACTGAACAGGCAAGGACCTACCTGATCTGCAGGCCTTCATGCCCCGGGGAGAAGGCAACAGACCAGCCACATGACTTGCAGGAAATCTGTTTGAGAAGCAGATGTAAGTCTTGTCCAGGAGAGTCATATGTGAGGTCCCTCACTCCTTTTTACCCTTTGAAAAGACCATTCCTACAAAGTACGCTTAAGCTACCCTGTAAAGTTATCCTTTCCCAAATACAAAAATATTTGGGATTGAGGCATTTTTAAAAGTTAAATATTTTTAAAAATTTAACAGCAGTTTACTTTTAACACAGACCTCTTGGTATTTCAATCTTTTTTGAAAATGGTTAAGTATTTTCAGTTTGGAACAACATTGCAGTTAGTGCAGTCTCTACTTCTCAATCTGCTTTTGGGATGTGCTTTCTTGTTTTCAGAACAATACTCTCTTAACTTCATGAAATATATATAAAGCACTTGGATGATATTGCATTACAACTTCAGGAACCTAGAGAATCTCTCAGTTAATATTTAGTAAGGCTTAATAAGGCCTAATACTATTGCTAATTATAGAGGTACACCATGTCAAGGAAGCTCATTATAGTGTCAAGACACTGTCAATGTACGAAAGTCACACTTTTAAAGTTAGAAAATAAACGGAAAAAGATACCAACATAAATAACTACTATACAAGCTTTTGGCAGTTCAAAGGTTTTAAACTACTTAGGCTTACAGAAGTTTTAACTATCATGTACAAATAAACACTTTGGCAAGGTTACCACAGAATCCTGGAGCTGTCCTCTTTTGGCCAGGTGCTGCATATGAATAGCACAGTCCAAAAGCCTGTTCACTGTCTATGGGGTAGCCAACTGTGGGAGAAAATACTTGGCCATTTACCTTCAAAGGTGCTGACAAGTTGCTGTTGATGAGAGTGTTAGGAGAAGCAAATGGATAATATGCACCTCTGCACTGTGTGCACTTGCGAAATGCATCTGTGGTTTGCGCACGAGAGTTTTCAATAACATGGGTAGTATATGCAGGCAGGCGGTGGTCATCAGTCACAGCTGTACTAGGAGCTGTTTGGGTTTGTTTTCAGGATTCTGCCTGGTGTGACAAGATTCCTTTTGAAGTGAGTGTACAAGAACCCTGTTTGACTTGATCCAGGTTTCTCTGGTGAATGATTAATAGTGATTTATAGAGACAACCTAACCCAGTGCCTACTGTACTTTGTACATGTTCTAAGAAATATTAAAGTTTTTTAACAAATGAAATCATTAAGATCCAGGGGGGGTGTGGAGGGCTGGGGAGAAGAAAAAAAAAAAGAAGATGCTTCCATTCATTCTGGATTCCACCACCATGTCTCAGATTCTAAAATGGTAGTTGCATAGGGAGGAGCAGTTATGACTTCCTTACATTTAATGGGAATATATAAGCAGACACTCAAACGGCAATGGCTATACTTGTTCCTTAGAAAAGGTATCTTGGTCACAGAGGAAGATAGTGAGTGGAACTGCCTGAAAGAAAAAACTCAGCAGAAAAACACAAGTGAATCTCAGGGTCATCAAAGGAAAGAGAACTAACTGCCTGTAATCCTCCAAAAACATAGAAGAGGAAACTAGTAAAAAACCAACAAAAATATAAGTGAGCATAAAAGCAGAAATGAGAATCTTTTAAAGCATGCAACTTGGGAAACATGGAAATAGGCAGCTATCATTAGAACATAAACATTAGAAAGTGACTAGAACGGTACAAAGGAATAAGAGAGGTGACCAACATCACAATAAAAACCTTAAGTGCCAGCGGAGATGAAAATTACTCAGTCGTGTATTTTCCAATGTAAGATTCTCTGGTCAGATACATGTATTTTATAGTGACTTTTCATTTCCTTCTTGATTTTATACCAGAAAGCAAATTAAAATCCAAATAATTGGAGCGAATAGAGAGTGTTGACTGATGCACTGCATAGTGTGCAGTGTGCACATGAGTACACTGTGTACCTGTTAGCAGGAGCTACTGCTAATAAATTTAATATAAATATACTGAAATGCAGAAATCTCTGACATATAAACTACCACCTTACCTAGCTGTAGCTAGAAGAAAAGCAGGAGGAATAATATTGTCACAGGAAAGGAAAAATAACCTGCACTTTCTAGATTTTCTCAATCCTGATGAGGAATCAAACTCAGCCCATACTAAAATGAAAAAAGATTTTACTTTTTTTAAAAAATATATATGTAACACCTATGCTAAAAGCAAATGAATTTAAAGATGTTTTTTTTCTTGTAAAAAAATCATGCTATACCGCTAAATGTACTGCTTCACCTCAGGCACCATGATGATCTATCAACATAAAATGGCCAAAATCAGAATGCTGTTAGTTTCTTATCCAAATATCTAAACATCCTAATTCTACAGTGTTTATTTAAATTTCTATACAGATAGATGGATAGACATTTACACACTAGAGATTAAGATCTTCACTGTTATAATAAGGTAAAAGCAAAATAAGTTCACATTGTTGTACTTGTGCAATGACTCTGTAAAGCCTATATGACTTACTTCATTAAATAAATGGAAGGGTATATAAATACGCACTTACACTATTTCAATTTTCAGAACCTTTATCTAGGAATTAAAAAAAAAAAATCTTGGTAAGGACTCTACAAATAGAAGATTTGAACATGCTAATAAAAGAAATTCAGACACTCTGTGCTTAGTTTCGGATTTTTTCTTCTCTCTTTCATGACTACGCCATGCAGGGATAATGTCATATCGAATGGTCTCACATTCCTAAGTCCGAGCTCAACTTGTCATACCAGAAGTGTCATTTTAAATTTTACCTAAGATTTTTCTTTGTTCTGCGAGTTTGTGTTACTCTCTTACACATACAACATTTTTCTTGGTTCAAGAAAAACAATGGAGTTTAAATGCTTATCTCCAGTGGCACTAATAGGACTTCTGCTCAGTTAATCTCTGTGCAGAATGTGTGTTGTTTGAAGCTCTTCTTCATATACGTAAAAGTAATGTCAATTGTCAAAAAAAATAAGGAAACCATAGCATAAAAAGATAGCTATTACAGAATTTATTTAATTTCTCAATCATCTTAGAATTGTTCCACTCTGTACATATTCCAGTGTTGTACACATCTTTCAAATTTTCCTTGGGATACTTTTCTGCACTACTTAATAAGATTCCTTGTGCTCAAATGTTTCCAGTTTTTCAACAAAAATCCAGCATGGATGGGCAAAGTCAAAGAAAAATCACCAAACTTGCCTCTGTATCTTCCTCTTTTGGAAGGAAAGAAAAATATTACAAGGTTGTCACACTGCAGAACAAAGAGCAACTCGGCTCTCCAAGAGGTGCTATTGTCTCAAAATCCCTCTAAGTTTCCTAAATGCCATCAGTACTTTCTGTTCTCCAAAAGCAGACCAGGTACGTATTTGATCTTTGATTGCTGCTTTTAGTCCTGTGAGAGCAGCTCCCACAAAAGTCTAGGTCCAAATACAAATACAGTAGTGAGAATGGCATTACTATAATGTTACAATGGGCTACACTAGAGAAATTTAAATAATTTCTGATACACAGCAAATAATGCTGATGTACAGTCAAAGTAAAGTTAGACTAAATTCTCCAAAGTTCACACCACACAGTGCCACTGAAATAACAGTTGTCTACTATTACAGCCAGGTCTACAGTGTTTTCACATAGTTTTTGAAAAGCCAATCACACAGCTTAACCCCTAAGTACACAGAGCACTTTGTACACAAGCTATAAAATTTGTGCATTCTATTTCAGAAGAAAAGTTTTAAAAAATAGATTCTGATCCTCTAATGATTTCAGTACATGTATATTTGTAACCTTGATAATAGGAATCGACAACTGCAAGTTGATGAACTAAAGGCACTCCATAAATTTAAAATTCTTTACAGAAAGATCAAAGGTTATTTCACATACTGTTGTGCTCTACTCTTCCTCTCTTATTTCAATCACTTTTCTATTAAAAGACCTATTAGTAGTGAAGAAAAACTATGGTACAGGAGAGCAGAGACACAACAGACTCAGAAAACTATTTTAAATTTCCTTATGGGGCCTTCTGTATGTAATTATTTTGCTGCTCTGAACATTCCACTAATTCCAAAAGGTTCTTTCACAATAATAAAAATAATCATATCCCTAGGATTTACAGGAGGCCTGCAAATCTACAGACCAGTCAAACTGTTATGCTGAAGGACTTCATGAATTTGAAGTGAATGGGACAACCAAGTACATGAACCTGTCATAGACGAGATTTTAATTCCCACAGTATACAAGCATTCACGCACATGTATAGCTTTATATTCATAAAGAGGCAAATCCTTTGGCTTCAGAAAGACTACAGGTCTGTGTGAAGTTGTGCAAGTACATATTTATAGAATTAGAAGTCTACAAAGGAAGCAGAGCACTAGTTTGTTCCACACTGCCATTGGAGGAACAACTTTTGCAAGAGTTCAAGTGTCCGATGGTTAAGCAGAGGCAGTGATCACCAGAAACTGCATTTATAGAGCATTGCAAACGATGGGAGAAGACTGAGGGGTTGTCAGATGGTGTCTTAGTGAAATCTAGGATTTCTTTCTGAAGTAATTCCACCTTACCTAGTAAATATCTTCCCATGATAGCTGTGTTACTGCTTGACTTGATGAGATGTAAAGCAACTACCGAAGAAATTTCTTTGCCTTAATCACTAGACTTACATTTCTCACTATGATAACAGCATTTTAAACCTATTTAACACATAAAACAAATAATGCTCCACCCTAAACTGATTAGAAAAATCAGATTATAAATGGTAGGAAAAAGAGAAGTAAAGATGCTTAAATGCCACCCAAGTATCAGAGGCGTAACGTGGAGGTAAGGTTTCAGGTTGGCTTAGTATGCTGCCAGAGATGGAAGAAAGCATATAAATGAGCTTCTGCTGCTAAATTGAAGCCACCAAAGGGAGACAACATGAGAAAGCAGGGGGAGCAAGGCTGCTCTACTTCTGTGAAGGCATGGAAAAAGAACTAGCCAAAGAGTGACTCAGGACTTACGAGTTGGGAGTGAAATCAGGAGGAGTAAGGGGAGAACACCTGAACACCAAACCCAGAGGTGCTGAAGCTGTTAGATCTCCCCCAACCCTTGCATAAAAAGAGAGGCAGGACAGTCATGGTCTGGATATCCCCTCATGCACTGTTTTGGGATGCGCATCATCACAGAAGCAGCTAGTGGCACTGAAGCTGGTGGCACAGGTGTTGTATTATGCTACGCTATCTCACACTGCACTACAGTATCTTTCACTAAACCTCTCCAAGGTGAGAAAGCAAGCGCCTACAGGAGACACCCAGTCATGATGGGCCCTCTCTCCCCTGCATGTGACCTATCGGGTTTGTCACGTTGGCCAAGGTTCTGGTGGAAGCAAAGCTCACTGTGATGGGGTGGTGGCCAGGATGCTGCCCTCCCATGGGCAGATCATAAGCTTGGTGAGAAAGCAAGGCTGAGCTGGGGTGGGAAGCATTTAAGCATTGGGGAAAGGGCTGGAAAGGCTTACATAGCAGGGAGATCTGCAGGGCTTCCCTTCCTGTCCATGCATATTCTGCCTTCTGTGAGTTTTTCCATTTCAAAACACCAGATATGACCTCCTTCCATAGCGTGTCCATAGGAGCAGGAACCTCTTCTGGGACACAGAGGATGACACAAAGCGCAAGGAGAAGGATGCCCAGCAGTTTGGAAGGATTTCTGCTGCATTCCTTCACCGCTCCACATTGGAAGCCATTCTTAGAGAGGGATGAAATATGCCCCTTACTCCATAGAGGCCTGCTTTCACCATTATTCAGGACTGTTTTGTTGTGGATTATGGAAATGTGGAAGGCACTTATAGAAAAAATTAATCCAAAATCATGTATGAATCAAAGATTCATGCAGCAATCTCATCCATGTTACAAGAAGAGGCAATGGCACTAGGCATATTAAGCAACCACCATCACTTTGCCTTCAGTGTCCTCACTGGGGCCAGAAAAATCGAGTCCGTGTCTCTAATTTCAGCAGCATAACCATCACGGTAGAAGGCTGATATTTTTAAATTCCCAGCGGTCCCTCTGCCGTTGTCTCTGAAACTGCTGTAAGCTCATTTCTTTTCATTTCAGTGTGCTGGGTTTTTTTCTAGCTGAAAGCTTGCCTGTGACTAATTCAGTAAGCAAAAAAAGCTAGCAAAAATGTATCATTTGCTTTCTTCTATTCATTTGAACTGACAATACTTGTCTGCAAGTGCTTCCATCATCACATTCAGAATTTTAATTTCTCTTTTTCATTTTCAGTGACATTTTTTGTCAAGCCTATCACAAATTCACCACAGTGTTTTGAAGACAAAACTGCAGTAATGACTTTGGAGGAGCATGACACCCATATAATATCGTTAACTATGTATGACGTTACCAGCTGCATTTGCCCATTGTTGATGATACTTAACCTTTGCTCTCCTTCTACAACTTGAAAGTGCTTTTCAAATATATGTTACAGCATGGTCAAACAAATTTAGATAAGGCTGACACAGACAGTTTCTTTGTTTGGCATTGATTTTTCCCTGCCAGAAACGCTATTAAACTTAAACAAAAGGCATTTTTCTTGAGCACAGTTTTAGCACTTCAGTTGATTGAATTCTATACTAATCAGTACAAGCCTCACTGTAAATAAACATGAAATATTGCACAGCTTCAGAAAGTGTCTTGCCAGAAAAACACTGCAAGCTGGAGAAGATAGCAGCGTGCACATCTTCATTGCATGTTACGCATGTTTCTTCTCTTTTTGCTTTGAATACGGATAAAGTGTTTCCCTCACTATGCTTGAAACTTTCCAAATGATAGTTTGGAAACTGGAGTTCACAAGGGGTCAAAGATGATGCCTGTGTCCCTTTGTTGCACTTCTGTTACTGATCTACAGAGCATGTTCACATTCAGACATGCTAAAAAGCTGTACTTGCACCTCCAGTGTTATTGCCAAAATTAATGACTATTCTACGTCAGATTAACTTCCCAGCACTAGTTCACACCACAACCACACAAACCGTTGCACTGATACAGCTGAGAAGCAGCATAAATCCTACCTTAGCCTGGAGTCAGGAATGCATGGCTGCAGACAAGGGAAGCAGGCCAGACCTTATGTCAGTCCTGCCCCTGAACGCTTTGCAATATGAATCCACTTGCTGAGATATTTTCTTAATTTGCGAGCCTGAATGACATACAAACTACAAATATTTTAAAACTAATGAATGCATTTCTTGCAAACTTCGACAGTTGACTCATCGAAGGAAGGCGATTATACTGTATGTTTGTTAAAAGCAAACCCTTAATGGCATGCAGTTCCCAAAAGATTACTTCCCCCCCTTCATCTAGTAATCCATCTAAATTTTCTGTAGACTCTGCTTGGCAACAGTTACTTTCCTCCAGATTGTTCATAAAAAGGAAATTACAATACAACCTGAACAAAAGCCCAAAATGGAACAGGTAAGTATTCTCATTGCCAATCGTATCCACATGGCACCAAATGAGGAGAATTTTCAGGTATGTTACTTTTCCCGCAAACTCTTGCTTCATCTATAATATGTATTTTCATCAAATCCTTCTGATCCACAGTGCGTCCTTTGCGGTGACTTATCAGTCAACCCATCAACCTTGGTATAAATTAACTACGTTGTGCCCTGATTGCTTCGTCTGTTGGAGAACAAGCCATGGTGGGAGTTGCTGTTCATGACTTTTGGTGCAGGAAATAAAATAGAGGACAGCTATGAAACCTTCCCAAGACACTGCATCAAGAGATATCTTGTCTTTCTTATACAGCAACTTCCATTATGGTTCAGAACAACGCAATTCTTATCCTCTTCACTTGAACCCTAAAAGAGACTATATTAGCACACTCAAACACTACTCAAAGCTTTCCGAATTCTCTGGACCACTCTTTCTTCTTCTCTGTAGAGCTGATGTTTCTACCACTGAGAACTCATGTAACTGCATGTCCTGCTACTTGTCAGAGGGATCCTTGGAAAACAGTTAAAGGAAACAGAGAATTTCACAAAAGGGGATCTTTTGAGTGATTGATTTTAAAGACAAGTTTCTCTATGTTCTTCTATGAGACAAGGTCAAATTTCCAGTCTAAATTAGGTCTTCTCTACCAGGGCTATTCCTTTAAAAGAGATGCTTCAAATAGTCTAGCATGTATGTAAATAGAGCAGTAGGAAAGGATGGGATGCAATAAACTGCACTTCTCCTGGAAAGGGAAGAGTGGACTTCATGTTGGTCAAATTAGCCCTGGGAAGCAGTGTCAGAAGACAAGAGGGGGTAAAACTCAAGGGAGGGAGCTAGGCAAGTTTCAATGAAGCGTACAACCTTCTCCATTAACCTCTCTTTCCTCTGTGAAAGCTTCCTCCCACTGACAGGTGAAACTCCTACACCCAAGAAGCTTGGTTTTCACAGAGCATTTTGAACCTGTTCAAGGTGATGAGCATATTAATGCTTAACCTAGCAGTTTGTTACAAAAGTTTGTTAAAAAAGCTTGTTAACAGCTTGTTTAAAAAGCTATCTTTTCTGCATATTAGTTAATAAATAATTGCTTTATACTGTAAGTAGTCATAGAATGATAGAATCATAGAATATCTCAGGTTTGAAGGGACCCATAAGGATCACTGAGTCAAACTCTCTGCTCCTCGCAGGACTACCTAAAACTAAACCATATGACTTAAAGGGTTGTCCAGACACAACTTGAACCCTGACAGGCTTGGTGCGGTGACCACTTCACCAGGGAGCCTGTTCCAGGGACCGACCACCCTCTTGGTGAGGAACCTTTTCCTAATGTCCAGTCTGAACTTCCCCTGGCACAGCTTCATTCCATTTGCCCATGTCCTGTCGCTGGTCACCAGAGAGAGGAGATCAGCACCTCCTCCTCCACTGCCCCTCTTGAGGAAGGTGTAGACTGAGATGGGTTCAGCCCTCAGCCTTCTCTTCTCCAAGCTGAACAAACCAAGTGATCTCAGCTGCTCCTTGTAAGTCTTGCCCTTAAGACTTTTCACTATCTTTGTCGTCCTCCACTGGAGACACTCCCATAGTTTGGTGTCCTTCTTATCTGCATCCTGCTTTCAGGACATCCTCCTAAATAGGACAAGGCTGCCTGAAAAAAGTGACTAGAGCAGAAGGGTTACACAGGTGGAAGAGGGCCATGTTAGGAATCACAAGTGGAGGACTGAGACTCTTGTAAGGGATGGCTATGAGCCATCCGCACCTCCCTGCACAAACCAAGAAAAACCTAGCCCTGTTAACACGGTAAGACCCAGATCGCTTTAAATTGGATATATTTACATCAGATGTTGGTTGTCCCGTGAGAGGGCACAATAGTACGTAGGACTAGGGACTTCTCTCTCTATGGCAAGAGTAGGGAACGGCTACAGGGACCAGGGTGGTGAGGGTTATGTGATAGGTAAGTGAAGTGTCTTCTGCAGGAACAGTGTTGCCTGCTGATCTTTCCCCTGACTGTGTGCTCTTGAAAGCAGGCTATAGGCAGCACTGCAGCCTGTGTGGACTTTGCACCAGGGACAGGCAGCATGCAGGAGGCGGCAGAAGTTAGGGCTGTGTACAAAAATACCCCAGTTGAGGCTAACAACATGCATGCCCACCGGGAAGGGCTTATTTTGAGGAACAGTCAGTGTCCCAGCTCTGGAGCAGCTGGCCAGCATGGGACACTGAAGACAGCAAGCGGACATATTTGAGGGAATGACCATCAAAGCTCACAGGGACCTGGAGAGGTCCTTGGTGTCTGCAGCTGAGCAAGATCAGAATCTGATTTGGTAACTCCAGTCTGCAAAGGAAACACATGTAGTTTAACATTCAGTGCTTCAATTCTATACGTTTTAAGAAAGTAAAAGCACATGATAAATAAGAGACAGCTACTGTGAAAAGCTGTGGATGTTTGGAGCCTGAAAGCAGGGCAGAAAAGAATGTCTTTCAACCTTACAGAAAATCTTTCATTGTCTCACTGTGAGACTTTGAGAAGATTTAACCTCTCTGTCAGCTTTCCAGTTCCTAACATGGGGATAATCACATTAACAGCCTCAGTGTGATACTGCAAAGATAGCTAGTTAACTGCTATAAAACACTAAGCACTGTATGAAAGATGGATAAATTAATAGAACAAACATATAAATAAATTACTTGAGTAAATAAAGTGCAAAAGAGGATTCCCTAAGGTATTTCATTCATCTTGGCAACTGTATTGGGATGATTTTCATCCATCTGTCATTTGTTTTCATAGACTGTGAGCTCCCTGGGAAAGAAGCTTAGTCTGTCTTCAGCACTGCCACAAGAACATGCTACCAAGTGGAAATAATGTTATTAAATACCTCTGTTGGGGCTATAGAAAGCATACCAACTTTCATATTCGAGCATGTTTGTGAATATCTGAGTGTGGTCCTGCTCCCAGGACCTCCATGAAGTAAAGGAGAGGTCCTCTGTTTGTCCCACGCATGGACACAGCGTGATGAAACGCCAGGAACTGTGGCAGAGCGAGGAAACCCCAGAAATCCCAAGGCCCAGGACTGCACCCAGGTGGCACACCTCAGACGCCTTTGCGATCCACAGGAGGCTAGCAGATGTGACACAAGACCCACAGTGCGACCTGTGCCCTTCTGAACTGATGGGCCCACCAGGATGCCCTGGGGCACCCAGTGTACCAGTATTTAACACTACATGCCTATGTTTAGTACTCCCTCACCACGTTTGAGTGTTTGCACCCTGTCCCACAGTTCATCCTGAAAGTGGTGACAGGAAATGACCTTTTGGAGAGTTATTGGTACCAGTGAGTGTGGCAGCAGTCATCTTTACTTTGATCTGCTTAGACGTTGGTGTCAGGCCCAAAAGCCTAGGAAACATCAGGGCTGGCTTCATTTCGAAAGGAGCAGAAATCCCAAGAAACTACCAATGACATCAGGCTCCTGCATTTTAGATTGAAACCAGACAGATTCATTACCTTGCCAAGGGTAAGTCAACCCGCAGATCTCTGCCCTTTGCTCTGTCATCACCCACAGCCTCCTGTCTGTGACATGGCTATTTCCTTGCGGTACTTGCTGTTCCCACTACAATTTACAACTCGTGGAGAGCTGATGGCATAGCCCAGCCTGGGCAGATGTGCAGGAGAGTGTGTGCACTACCTTCTAAAGAGACAGGGAGTGTGCTAAAAACTGCCTAACAGTATTTCCGTGTGCAGTTTTCCTATCCGTCGCTCGGAGCCTATGCTGACATCATTCCTCAAACTTCAAAAACCCCATGGCATTGCCTCATTGATGACATGTGCAGGTTGCTTTTCTTCTGTATTTCTCCTCAGTCCCAGCAAGGAAGACAGATTAGTCTAACTCCTGGTGCATTTTTAACGATGTTAAGAGTTAGTACACCATCAGGGTATAATGACAGCAGCAGTCCTTCCAAAACAAACCCGAATGACCAGATCCAGAGCTCAGTTCCCAGTACCTCCCTGGGCTGCTGCTCTGGAGCTGATTGATCACTGGATCAGCTGTCTGTGTTTCAGTGAAGTGCAAACGAAAAAGGGTAAAGCTGAAGTAACTGCCAACAGAATTATTATGGGAGGGGTTGTGTGACCAGTGCAAACCCCAGCAGCTGTGTCCCCATTTGGCAGGCACAGCACGAACACACCGGCGTGTAACCCTACAGAGTATTACAGACATGTGTCTCACGGTGGTGCTGCTGTTCAACAAATGTGAAGCCTGTGCCAGGAATGGCAAGAACAGCTACCTACCACTGTGCAAGAGTATCGATTTGTGTGTGTGTGTGCACGCGTGTTTGTGTGAGTGTATGCATGTCTTCAAACACTGTTTGAATTCTGATGTCCTGACGACAGAAATTTTACTGCAGGTGTGCTACCCTACACAATTCCACTTTTCCCTGATGTTATTGTTCTTACTGTACACATATGCCATTACACACCTCTCTTGTTGTATGTGTAGATGAATTAAATGCAAATCTTTATCAGAGACAAGACATTTAAATTCCTTAATGCACTTTCTCATCACCAGTCACATGGATAATATCACTTTCTAGCAGGCCAGATTACTCCAGTCACCACTTAAACCTACAAGAAACTTTTCGTTGCTTCAGGTCTGATTACCACCTCACACATGTGTTTCTTTAACTCAGGCAGCAAACAGATTCTGAACTTTGTTCATCCATGGCTTTGTATTTATTAATCATATATTCAGCATTTTATAGGATTTGGTACGTTTTTGCCAAATCCATAAAAAGAGTATCAATGCATTGTACTGTACAATGTATCATATATTGACTTGGCCCTTTTTCTCTGATTTTGATGGAAGTTGGTCTCATTCTTCTCGTTTGAAGGTATACTAATACTCCAGGTGCTCTGTCTTGGAATTCCAGGGACCAGAGACTATGAGCAGCTCTTAGTCTCCGAAGGCTGTTGTAGAGGCACCCCTGAACATGCCAAGGAGCAGTTAATCCCAGGGAGGAATGACATACTCCCAGTTTCTCCTTTCCTGCAGTCACAGCTCCAGCTTTCAGTGCTGGCCAGCAGGCTTGGGAGCAATGCCAGTGAGTATTTTGCCTTGTGTCAGTTCACAGGCAAAAAATCTCTGTGTGTTCATGAGCACTCAGCTACCCAGAAGAAACAAAACTAGAACAGACACGTTCGGTTGTGGCAACAGCAAAATGGCACTTGGAAGTCTTGCAGCAACATAGAGCAACCCAAACCCTGCACAGAGCATTATCTGCCCACCTGCATCTCCAGGATGTTCTCTGTATGCCTGTGGTGCCATGTCAAATGAAGACAGAGAAGTTGTTGGTTAGAGAGTATTTCTAACACTGCTGGCCAGCTCCACGCCTGACACACTGCACTGGGCACCATGCTGTTGGAGGTGCCCAGCTGGCCAGAGAAAAGAGGGGATCACTGTGCCTGGTGGCTTCTTGAACCACATATCGTGAACAACATAAGACTGAAGCTGAGCTGTTCTTGCGTGGGCAGCAAAGGACAATACAGACACACACTTTTGGTTCAAAGAAAAAGTCAGTGGAGAGGAAGAGAGCCTCTTGCTCAGCACAGAAACCAGCAGTGCTGGAGTCTATGACAATCTTCATCTACTTGTGAGATGCTGTAGCTAATGGGGGATATGCTAAAAAAACACAAATCAAATGGCCTGAGCCTCCTGCTGACCTCCTTCCCCAGAGGAGCTGTTGCTGCCCTGTCTGAGAGGGATCCTCCCCCAGCCCATGGCCTCCTGCTCCCAGCGTGTGTCCAGCTGCCCCTCCAAGGCACCCCATGGCACTGTGCCTGCCATGGGGAGGGAGGGGGTACGACTCAGTACCCAGTTCCCCACAGAGGTTAGAGACATGCTGCAATGGGGATCCTAGACCCAGGGACCTCAGGAGCAAGAAATTCCTGGCTCTGGCCCTAATGTCCCTCCAGAGATGTCTGCTCCATGCTCACCTGTCTGCTGTGATGTGAAGCAAGGGGGAGGAGGGATATCACACCTGGTGTCAGGATAAGTCAGGGAGAGGGCTATGGGTCCCACCAGCAACAGCTTGGGCACTGCCAGTGCTGTGGCTGCTGCTCAGAAGGACACAAGAGCAAAGCCCCTGTACGCTCTCACTCTCACTAAGCTGCCAAAGGGTAACAGCTTTGCTGCTGATCAGGAAACTCCAAAGGCTGCAATGGCTCAGGGAGCAGAGCAATGGCTCAGGGAGCAGAGCCATTGCTCCACAAGGGAAGGCTTTTCCCCAGTTTCAAGTGGTCTGTGGGTGGGATGAGCTAGGACAGGTCTGTGCAGGTTGTGGAAGAGGAGCCACAGGCTTCTGCTCTTCCCAGGTGTGTGGAGAAACAACCCCCAGAAAGATCTCTTTAACTTCCAGGCTTGTTTCTTTTCAGCTCAGAAGCGAAAATCCCCCTGTGAAGGGGATTTGCAGCCTCTTCTTCCAGGCCCAGGTCACTCTTCATGAGCATTGCTGAGCAAGCACCAGCTGGCTGTAGCACAGACACGGTTGATGCCAGCTCTCAGTGTGATGGAGAGACACAAGAGCCTGGGGCAACTTACACCTTCCCATTCCAGTTCTGGTGACTCAGGGAGTTGTGGAGATGGACTCCCCAAGCAGATCCCAGCTCGCCTAAGAGCTGACACACACACAGAGCATTTAGGGAGTGGACTGAGTAGGACCTTTGTGCATAGAGGTCCCTCCCCTTTCACTGCTTTCCTGGGAGTCATACCTGTGCAGCTGGAGGGAGGTGCAAGCAGAGGCAATGCTACAGCCTACCCTCTTATTTAACTCTAGGGAGGAGAAGAGTCAGTTCTGGGTCTTTGAAAAAAGTATTCCATTTCTAAGTGGGGATAAAAGAGGAATACTTTTCAAAGAAAGCGACACATTTTCTTGCTGTTTTTATTTTATTTTAAACACTACTTTTAAATATTCTGTGGATATATTTAACATACAATGACAATACAGAATGGCTTTATGAAACCTCAACTTCTAAGCACTCTTCTAAGGAACCTTAAAAGTTACTTACTAGCAATACTTTACTTTCTTTACTTTTTAGAAGTGTTGGGTGTAAAACATGCCACATTATTTTTCCCAGTGAATCAAACTCCCATTTGTTGACAAGCGTTTTTGGCAGTTTTATTGTCAACGACATTCTCTCTGGATGTTCTAGGAAGGATGTTGGGAAAAGCAGTTGACTGGAGGACTATGATAGTGCTCCTTGACCAAGGCTATTTTCTGTTCCTATGTGAGGGCTGTTGCTGCTGGTAACCTCTACAAATAGACTCTGATCAGTTGCTCTTTCTCAAAACTTGACATCAGCATTTCTAATGTCACTATCTAAGTCCCTTCTTCTGGTAGTAATACTGTAACCCTTGGCTGCTCCTCTGTCAGTCCCTCCAAAAGCGGTCCTTGATTGCTTGATCAGCTCCTTAACCTGCATCTCTTGTAACAGCAACGGTGTGTCCCTGTTGGGGTCCTTCTGGCTCTGTGGACCTGTCCTTCTGGTAAAGGCTTGTATCCTGTATTCTGCACTAGTAGATTGCCTTGGATCATGAACATTACACTAAGCCCTCCACTTGACTGAGGATTCATAGCCATCTCTGACTATCTTTCAAGTATAAAAAGCAGAAACCTGAAGGTATCTACTTAGGTCATATTCTCCTCTGTAGTAATTATCATTGTCTTTGCTTCTAGGTGTCCTTTTGCTGCAGCCTTTGCTATGTGATGGTGATCTCCTTACTTGTTTGGATGTGATACTCTGTGACTTAGACAGAATGTGGATTTTTGGAGGGATGCTGGTGTCACAAGCTCTTGACCTTTTTTTGCTTCTTTATTCCTGTCTTTGCTACCATCTCTGCTCCTCAAACACCCCCTTTTAAGATGGCCTTTGATACAACACTCCTTAATAGTCCTAAGGTGATGACTGCCTTGGCTGTGCTGTGAGTGGGATTGGGGACACCTGGAGTTTCTCTTTCAGGACAATCTGTGATTCTGCAGGGGCATGTCGTGCCCCTTCCTGAGGAGCAGCTCCTGACTGCGCTGTTCCCTCAACTCCTGCTCCTATTTTCGGCTAAACCAGCTCATGCTACAGCCTGATGTGTGCTGGGAGCAGCACCGTTAGGTCAAAGCAAGAGCAACAGGTGGCTTGACAGGTGATGAAAAAGAGAGAAAAGGCCACTATATAGCCATAATCACCTGCAGCTTGCTATCTCTTGCAGCCATTATCTTTGCATATTGATTGTCTGGCAGTTCCTTCAGAATTTGTGAACTCATGGATACAGACAAAACTTCCATCTGGAAAGTATAAAAACATCAGCTTACCACAAAAGCTTTTGAAGTAGATCTGACTGCTGAGGAAGGATGAGCACTCTCACCATCAGCTAGGTAAATATTTTATTGTTAGGTGCATGAGTCACAAGTTATAAGTTCGGAGTTGCAAGTTATGAATTAGAGTTAGAGAACTTGACAGTGAGAAACCTGATGGCTTAAGTGATGAATTAGCGAGTTCACTTGCTAGACTAGTCTGTGTAAAGGGGATTGAGCCCTTGTTTGTCATGTTTGTTTTCTTTCTTAATGAGCTCATACAGTTGAGGACTATGTTGTCCTGTAAATTTGAGAGATCCAAATGGACAATAGCACTGATCTAGTCCTGTGGAGATAGAAGTTTGGAAGCCTAGTCAGGCTGTCAGATGTGCTTAGCAATAAAACTATCTATTATAAATTTATTTTAGGTATCAACATTAGGCTTAGGCATTATGATTCATTGGAAATTAGTTACTGACTTGCTTCTTCAAAGTCATTAACCCATTTTTTGCAGCAAGCCCAGGAGCAGGTTGTAACCACCTGGAGGACAGCATGCAAGTGTGCTGTGCAGACACATAAGACACACACCTGGACAAGCACAAACACACACTCACAAGGGCACACGCATGTGGACACACAGCTCAGGGAAAACAGGTGCAGGCTTGTGCAGTAGCTCAGCAGTGAGAGCAACTAAAAGAATGTACTCAGTGCTCTGTGCAAGTTGTCCAAAAACGGCACTGCATGCCGTGACTGGAAGTCACGCCTTCTTGAAATGGTTGTGTAGTTCTCTAAATCCAGCTTTTTAGGCAATGTTTTAGAACGTTTGGCAGCCATGACGTGCCTGCAGAAACAGTTAAAACAGAAAAGGCTAAAGCAAGCATGTATTTCCGATAAACTTTTCTGCAATATTATTTTAATATCCTTGGATATGTTAAGGGCGTGGAAATGGGCAGTAAACGTCTCTTACATAGCTTGAAGTGTGTTTAGAAGCAGGGACAGGTATAGCCCAGCAGGAATAATATGCTGGGTAAAAGACTACACTGAGAATATGAGAAAACATTACCCATATTCCAATTACATTGAGGGACAAAATTTTAGAGGTTGGAGAAGTCATCTCAGCCCAGAAGAAGAACCTGGTGGGCACCACAGGTGATGAAATGTTAATTTCCTTCTTCAGCCAGGGTGAAAACTGCAGCTTCTTCCTCTGCTTTTTAAATTTTTATTCTGCATCCCTTCATCTTCTCTTTCATTCACTTCTTTCCTTGTCCAGATTGCTCCTATTGCTGCTCACATGGCAGCTTCCTTCACCTCCAGCGAGTTTTATCGCTGGTCTCTTGGGTTTATTCCCCTCCTCTACAGCTTTTCATCTGGTTTAGCAAGATCTGACAGCAGGACAGTGCGAACTTCATAATACTGGAGCATCATTTTACATCTCTGGTAAGTATGTGGAATAGTCTGTGCAAAGCAAGGGTGTAATGCCAGCGGGACCTGTCTAAAGCAGAATGCACATACACTGCGTTGGGAAGAGCTGTCTTCCAGGTGACACAGCAGGCTCTCTTCCACCCATCATTTCTTAAAGCCCATCAGGCAAAAGCATGCATCCACCTCTGTCACCCTGTTTCCTGCCAACAGAGGACAGTTGAGATGGAGCAACTGGATATCACCCGACTTGACCCCACCTATCCCTGCATGTGGATCTGCATGGTGACAGCCAGGCCTCAATGGTGGGACTAAACAAACAGCAATTGAAATCAGGCTTCTAGAGATCTACACTTAGGCAGTGAAATAAATACCTCTCATTCAAAAGTGACAAGAATCTACATGTTCCTTAGGATTTCTGGAAGAGGTTCTTAAGGTTGAAGCCTCCACTGTACAGCAAGATGAAAAGGAATGGATCCTCTATTGGAGGACCTCTATGGTCCTCCCAGGATATTTCACTAAAGGTCACCTGAAGTTTATCTCCATTCAAAACTAAGTGAGGCATAAAACATTTGACATATTTTTTCAGGTCTGAGACTGAGGTGGAGTTCAGGCTGCTTTCTGTGCTTATTAGACTTTCTAAATAGTGGAGGACTCCATTTTGGTTACACAAGTTGGTGTCCTTGAGGAAAATGCTATAGGCTTTAAGGAGAGCAGGCTATGGGTTTTGGGCCTGTTATACATTATTTCAAATTTTGCTTCATGTGGCCTTAAAAAGATTTGTAAAATTATTTTCCTACGGTATAAAGTATCTCAATTTCTAAAGTAGCTGAGGCACAATGTTCCAGATTCAAACCCTGTACTTACCAACAAAAATTGACTGAGGTTTTGCTGACCTTCTCCAAGCTTGTAGGCTGAAAATGTCAGAAAGGAGGGAAAACTTCTGTCTCGAGACCTTGTTGAGATCACACAAGTCCTGTATTATTCATGGCAAGAAGAGGTTCTTCTCTGTGGTGGGTTTTATCACAGTAAGATCTTCTCCAATAAAATTAATCGACTTGGAAAATGCTTTGAGACAGACGGACCTCTGTTGCCACAACTGTGTCTACGGCATCTGTGCAAAGAAGCTGCACTTGCAAAGGAGTGAAGAGTCAGCAGCAACTGTGGGCTGTCCAGCCGCTCCCAAGTGCCACCAGCGACCTGCCTGCCCAGGACAGACAAAACTGCAATGGAAAAGACCTCTGCTTTGGTCAGCAGGCCCTTGATAGCTGTCAAGTCACAGCATGAACATGTCATGCTTTACCCCAACAGGGTTTTAATCCCTTGGGCCCTCCTGGCCCCTTAATGTAAACCCAGTACATTCTACCCCTCATCTCCATGAAACACATTACGTATTATCACTAAAATATCCCTTCATCACACAATCTTCACAAACTTCACTTGCATCAGCTCAAAGGATCCTCCACACTGAAGTCAAAATAATATGGTCACAACACCAAAGTTGGACAATTTATGCACACTCCACCCCTTGTTCCTTCACCACATTTTAACAACAAAATGCCCCAAAATTATTCCACTTTCTGGCAATGTCCAGTCAGAGTTTTGCCCATTATCTCTCCGAGTTACTGTCCTTATCTTGAATTCCTTGACAGCCCCACTTTGGGTACCAGAAAGGACTGTGGTGGGTTCACCTTGGCTGGCCCTCACTTGCATTGCTCAACAAGGCAGGAGAGCAAAATGAGATGAAAGAGCTTGTGGGTTGAGTTAAGGACAAGCAGATCTCTCACCTATTACTGTCACAGGAAAAATAGACTTAATGTGGAGACAGTTAATTTATTGCCAATTAAAAGTAGAGAAGGATAGTGAGAAAAAAATCCAAAACTTACAGTTCCTTTCACTCACACCCTCACCTTTCTTTCCATGCTCTACTTCACTCCGGACTTTTCTACCTCCTCCCAGCGAGCAGTACAGGGAGATGGGGAATGGGGACTCAGCTCAGTTCATAACACTTCACCTATGCAGCTCCTTCCTCCTCATGCTGTTTCCCTGCTCCAGCACAGGGTCCCTCCCATGGCAGGCAGTCCTTCATGAACTGCTCACAAGTGGGTCCTTCCCACAGGCTGCAGTTCTTCAAGAACTGCTCAAGTGTAGTTGCTTTCCATGGGGTACAGTCATTCAGGATAAACATGCTCCAGCGCAGGACCCCCACGGGCTGCAGTTCCCAACAGAAAGCCAGCTCTGGCATGGGATTTCCAAGGACTGCAGCTTCCTTCAGGATATTTCCACCTGACATGATGTTGGGTCCTCCATAGGCTGCAGTGTGGATATCTGCTCCACCGTGGACCTCCATGTGCTGCAGGGGCACAGCCTGCATCACCATTGTCTTCTCCATGGGCTGCAGGGGAATCTCTGCTCTGGCACCTGGAGCACCTCCTCCCTCTCCTATTTCACTGACCTTGGTGTCTCCAGGGCTGTTTCTTTCACTTATTCTCTCTCATCTCTCCCAACTGCTGTGCAGCAATTTTTACCTTTTCTTAAATATATTCTCACAGAGGAGCTACCAGCTTCACTGATGGGCTCAGCTTTGACCAGTGATGGGTCTGCCTGTGAACCAGCTGGAACTGGCTGTGTCTAACACAGGGGCAGCTCCTGGTGTCTTCTCACAGAAGCCACTCCTGCAGTCACATAAACCAAACACATTGACCCAACTCAAACCTCTTTCAAGCCGTGCTCCTGGAAATCTTAGGCTGCCTTGGAGCACAGATGTTTTCTTTATTATGTGAACCAGAGGGTATCTACGGACTGTGCGGCTCTCGGACATGTGGTGTATATAAAATCTGAGTCAGCAGCTTTTCAGTCTAGTCCTTTGCCAAATGGATAACAGAGCAATAGCTAACAACGTTATCTTCCAAGGTTAACGTAGATTTTAATTCTGCAGGACTTGTCAGAGAAAGCTAAGCAACACCTGCTCAGAACATCCGCTCTGCTGACTGAGCACACGGCATTAGTGCAGCTCTCTCCTGTGGTGTAACTTGCTACTGCCTGTCACCATGTGTGAGACCATTCAGGTGCATGGAGGCCAGGAGGACACAAGGAGAAACAAGCGTAGGAAGTACCAAGAAGATGAGCTCTGAGTACCAGTGCAAAGACACACGCCGGTACAAGCAAGCAGTGTAAGCCAGTTGCCAGGTATGTGTAGGCAGAAAAGGTAATTTGTGTTTTCTTATGTGTAGCTGAGACATTGAATAAAACAGACACTGAAGACTTGCATGTGAAAAAGCATTCCACAGTGAGCAATCAGATGGCTGCTCGTTTGCAGCTTCCTAGAGCACAGATGCCCTGCGTGCACGGCCTGTGAACACACAAGCTACATGAGTATATACAGAGTTGATAATAAGCTACTATACATCTAATGAAGTGCTATGCATTTCTTTACCTTGCATATAGGATCTTGAATGACACAGACTCTCCTTCTTGAAGTTTAAGCTGGAAGGAGACTTGTCCCTCAGAGCGGAGCTCATATTTCCCACAAAGTACTACCATTGTTCACAGGATCCAGTTCTGTTTCAGGCTTTCTGACATAACAGATAGAAATTTTGTAGCGGTAAAGTGAGGCAATGCCTTGGAAGTCTGTTCAAGTATTCTTGTAGTGACTGAAAAACAGAAAATTACTGATTTCAGAGCATCGGTTTTATAGGCGAGGAGGGGTACGATAGTTGGTAGGTGTATGTAAAGGTGTATAGGAATGGGTAATGTTTGTTTGTGACATATAGTTTCCTCACCCATATCTATTCTCCCTCTCACACACACAAGTCAATCAGTCTTGTTTTAGAAAAGACAGCAGATTTGGCTTATTTTCCAATGTGGAAAAATATTGCATTTTTCTTTTGTACAAGACTCCTTCTCCCATATTCTCTTGAGTGAGCGTGGTTTGATGCTTTTCTCTTCTTGACAAACATCATTTTGTTTTCTCTCCTGGAGGCTGGTCATGCAGTCAAGAGAGGGCAGCAACCAAGCATAGAAACTGCACGCCTGGCCCTACATTAGATCACATGGGAATTTAATTTAAGGGATCATTAGAACTGTGTCTTACTGTAATTACTGCTCAATGCATTTAGCCTGCTGCCAGTTCGTCCTCACTGCGAAAGCAAATCTCTGAATTGATCTCTTTTCTTCATGTTTTGTGCCAAACAAAAGAAATCAGCCCAAACTCCTGAATCACTTGCAAATAAGTTCTGTGCCATGGGAACATGGCCAGACAAACACCAGGCACTGCTCTGGGGACACTGTGTAGAAAGCACAGGTCCCACACCTGCATTTCTTTTTAGTAGTACCGTTTAACATCTTCATCAGTACTGCTTAATATATCTCATCAGTGACACAGACAGTGGGATCGAGTGCACCCTCAGCCAGATTGCAGAGGACACCAAGTTGAGTGGTGCAGTTGACACACCTGAGGGAAGGGATGCCATCCAGAGGGACCTCGACAGGCTTGAGAGGTGGGCCCGTGTGAATCTCATGAGGTTCAACAAGGCCAAGAGTAAAGTCCTGCACCTGGGTTGGAGTAACCTCTGGTAACAATACAGACTGGGGGATGAAGGGATTGAGAGCAGCCCTGAGGAGAAGGACTTGGGGGTGCTGGTTGATGAGAAGCTCAACGTGACCAGACAGTGTGTGCTCGCAGCCCAGAAGGCCAACTGTATCCTGGGCTGCATCAAAAAAAGCATTACCAGCAAGGCGAGCGAAGTGATTCTGCCTCTCTGCTCTGGTGAGAGCACACCTGGAGTCCTGAGTCCAGCTCTGCAGCCCTCAGCACAGGAAAGACATGGAGCTGTTGGAGCGGGTCCAGAAAGACCTTATTGCAGCCTTGCAGTACTTCAGGGGGACTTATCAGAAAGATGGGGACAGATTTTTTAGTATGGCCTGTAGCAATAGGTCAAAGGCTAATAGTTTTAAACTAAAACAGTGTACATTTAGACTGGATATAAGGAAGAAATGTTTTACAATGGGGGTAGTTAAAGAGTGGAATGGGTTGCCCAGAAGGGTGGTAGATGCCCCATCCCTGGAAACATTCCAGGTCAGGTTGGACGGGGCTCTGAGCAGCCTGATCTGGTTGAAGATGTCCCTGCTCATTGCAGGGGGTTGGACTAGATGACCTTTAAAGGTCCCTTCCAACACAAACTATTCTATCATTTTATGATTCTATGATTTCCACAGCTTTACAGGAGACTAAAAGCATGTAACAAACAAGTGTAAAGCTATGTTGTACCTTTATTTCCATGTGTAAGACATTTTCATTGCTCATGCAGTGAACATGCACACCTTCCTACTGCAGGCTGTGTTACCGATAACACACTGCTCTGCCCTTTAAGGGGCAGCATTTTCTTTCAAATTCATCATTCCAGTGAGATGCAGAGCCATTTCCTTCACGAGTAATGCTGCATGATCAGATCACCACCTACCCTTAAATACATGCTTATTCCACTATTTATTGACCTGATCCAGGCTGAACCTGTTTTAGAAACAAAAGTACGTTGGTTTTACCACAGATAATTATCTTCACCTCAAAATAGTTGCAGTGTTTTGGCCCCTGCCTCCAGAGGCCGTTTAGTTCTTCTGCCCCTATTTTTGATCTTTCAGCACTAAAACACAAGTTCCGAGCAGACTTTCATTGTAGCAAGCAAAATGTCACGGCCCGGTAAAAACGGTGGCAGAGAGAGGGAGGCTCCGCGTGGGTTTTGTCTTCCTGAGGGACAAAGGTGCTGTTGCTCTCTGGGGCTCTGCTCTTCCCGTGTGTCCTGGGTTTGGCCAGGACAGGGTTAATTTTCACCGGACTCCAGGAAGGGGCACAGCCGGGGGGTGGGGGCTGACCCCACCTGGCCAAACAGA
>Ga0065711_1033849_pt1:2500-24727 | contig 24727 bp, 15 predicted proteins | sample Hoacrofraction12_FD_59098 | JGI IMG/M metagenome (GOLD analysis project Ga0065711, IMG submission 59098) | Hoatzin crop microbial communities from Cojedes, Venezuela - Epithelial fraction 12 v2 (version 2) | ecosystem: Host-associated > Birds > Digestive system > Esophagus > Crop...
CTGTGATCTCACAGTGAAAATGGCTCAGGGATGTGTGTTTGTCTTGGTCTGGGCCCACGTTAGCAGTTTTCACCCTTTGGCTTCACCTCAAGCAAAACAATATCAAGTGAGCCAAAAGTGATGATAAACACACACAGGCACACGGAGATCTCTGAAGTTTCTCCTTCCCGAGCAGGGATCAGGCTCCACCAGCAACACGCTGGAGTTGCTCTCGTTCCCAACACTGCCGAGTGACAGCTTTATTGTTAAATAAAACAAGTTAATTGCTCCAACTGTCTTAACTAGTTGCTAGAAATGAAATTCTTCACTTGTTTAGCTGCCAAGAATAATGACAGAAATATAAACATGTTATGAAACCGAGGGTTTCTCGGGAAAGGTAACTATAATGGGCCTAATTTTGCCCTGGGCAGATGCGCTGGGGCACTTCCCAGTGACTTCTGAGGGAATTTCATGAGTGTTTTTAAAGAAGAGTGCAGCCCCCACACTTGACACATAAAGTGGACATACCTCTCTTGCCTTTAATTTCACTCCTTCCTTGCTCGAGCGTGCACGTACCTTTGTGCATTTCTCTTTGCACAAAGATTGTTCATAATAATTTTGCAATTTTCTGATGTTCTTTACGATTGCCTCTCCATGTAAAGATTTCCTTTAAATCTTAGAAGGAGAAAAATTATTTTAAGTGCATTTGGTAGAGGTTAATGTTTTGACAACCTTGGCTGAATTCGTGGTATTCAGGAAAACCAGATGCCCCTGTCCTCACGCATGCAGATGTACACACGTTTCCTGGGAAAGGGACAGGATTTGGGAGCCGCTGGAGTTAGAGAAAAGGTACAGAGAACATCCCGATGAGGTAAAAGGAGGAGTAATTTAATTGTCTAACTCCTTCTGTGCTCGAGAATATCAGACAGATGGGGAGGATAAAACAAGGAGCTCAATAATTAATTTTCATGTTCCTCACTAGTGGGACCTCTTTAATCCCTGTTCCTGTGATTATAGAGAAAGGTTGGATTCTGAAGTTTCACTCATTAGCTACATGTTGTATGAAAATACTTGTATTTTCAAAAGGAATAGTGACAAGAATGAAAAATTTCCGCTATTAAAAATATCTTGGTGTCAGGGACTTTTGTGAAAGAACAAAAACTCTCTGATTCCCTCAGATAAATAATGAAACAGATGGTTGTTGGGAGGTTAAAGGTCAAACCTTCCCTGTTGACTAAAACACAAGGTTGACTTAAAAGATTTTCTGAAGTTGTTCAAGATGCAGTGCATCAGCCTGTGTCTCCTGCCTCTTAACGAAATGGCGTGGGCTTCCTTAGAAACACCGGTGGGGGCAGGTACATTCAAGCAGCTGATTGTGAGCAGGCTGACACCCATTCGAGCACTAAACCGCGCTTCTGCAAACTGCATCTATAATAAAAGATATCGGTGAATAATTAAGCCAACTTGTCTGGGGATATAGGTTATCAGAAAGGCTAAATATTAACATTTAATCTGCTTCCTAAATGAACGGCTTGCTTACTTCCTACCTGAAAGAGTAGATGGTTCGATCAAGCCATCACAGAAATCTGTGAAGTCCTGAGAAAATTATCAATAATGCAATTTAGAAAAATGGAAAGAAAACAAACAAACACTGTCTGTAGGGTTAAGGCTCTGCATTCATTAACAGACTCGTATGAAGGGAGAAGAGGGTATTTTTAAAGCAGCGTATAGACTAACTAAAGAGGCAGATGCTCTAAGTCGTATGATTCAACATAATTCTAGCGCAAATTGTGCAATCACTCAAACACACAAACATTTCAAGGTAATTTTCGTAAATCCCCATTGTGATCTAATTTCTTATTAAGGAGAATAAAGCAGGCTGCCGTTGTAATTCATCAGCCCTTTACATTGCAGAGCAACTGCTGGAGTTCATTTCATGGTTTTTGCTGCAAAAAATGGACTTAAATTTCTGAAATTACCAACAACAGCCTTCCACTGAAGATCTACTTTTTTTTTTTTTCCCCCTAAATAGAATTTGAAGCTAGATAACAATATTGTAGCTGAAATCTGAGAATTTCATTGAGATCAGAGCCAATCTAAGGACCAAACCCATGAGTGCTATGGAGGAGCTTTCAAGGTATGGCTAGCAGCAGAGGACCTGCCTGGGCTTCTTGCAAAGGGCGTTGTTGTGGTGCAGAGTATCAAAGAATCGCATGAAGTGTACCCTGCATCTGTTGTCGCTGCCTTCCTAAACAAGGTCAAACTTCCCTTCCTCATCTGGAGTTAAACCAGGATTCCACAGTCTTCTCCAGACCATGTCCACAGGCTGCAGAACCTCAAGCAGTGCCTGGGCAGTTGGTTCCTGCGAGGGGAAGGTGTGGGATTGTGGTGTGCCGGATCTTGCAGGGTGATTCAATGATCTGGAGAGTGGGGTAAACTCTTTTTATCCTGTGGAAAATGTTATTATTTCAGTAAAAACTTTCTGCTATGATGAAAGGCAGCCTTCCCAAAATGGAAGGAAAAATCAGTCTGATTTCCTGGAAAAATCAGTCTGATGGTGGAGAAGTGTTTCAGGGCCAAACCCGTCCTCCAAGCTGGACAAAGCAGACTCTCCTGTGCAACTCCCCCACCTCCTCCAAGCACTATCTTTACAGCAAAGCTACTGCTTCCAGTCTGTATACGGGAGAGGAGGATGACATGAAGGTCAAGGTGGAAAACTCCTTCATGTGAGCGTATCTGTGCATGCCCATGAGCGTGCATGCACACTTTTGTGTGCTCACATGCCTACAGCACAGAGCTGCCGTCCGCCACGTTCCCACCATCCCATTACTGCCACCAGTGATATTATAAATGGTCACGCTTGCAGCAGCAGTCACATGAATGCAATAAGTAAGACAAATAAAAATCTCTTGCATGGTAATTGACAAATAAAAGTTCATTTTCCTTTAAAGGAGGTGCACAGCCACGTGTGCGTGTGCAGAGAGGGAATTCCGCAACTTCACTGTCGAAGAGGCAAGGGACATCGCACCATAATTTGACCTAATTTTTTTCCAAATAGAAAATGACCTGTTACAGCATCCCAGGGAGAATATGAATTAGCCCAGGTCAACAGGAGGTCAAATAGATAGGGTGCTAAAATCCCTTTACTACTTTGTAGTATCTTATGCTAATTCAGTTCCCTTCTCTGTGATAAACAAAGCCAGTTGAAAGTAGATAGCATCACACAGTGATGGGTCCCAAAGCTACAATTTAATACAAATCTAGTAATTCCATTATACAACATATCCAGTTCATTTAGAGGCAACGAATACTTAAGAAGGTCCAGGATTGAAATACCTTTGCTGATACTTTAAATATATAAATAATCCAGCAATATTTCCTTTGTCACATAAACCTAATAGATACGTATAATAGAAATTTTGGCTGTCATTTAAAATGTTGCTCAAATACAAATCATGTGTCCTAGGACCTTATATATTAATTTTGCAAGTATTTTAGGCACATAATCAGTAGATAGATGCATAAAAAAAAATTCTCATTGTTCTCTTTGCAAAAAGTGATATTATGTGAGTCTAATGAGAATTACTGATTTAATAAAGCTGAACCTTTCACAACATTTTACAGGCGATGATTTTCACTTTGGAAGGATTCTGCAGCTGAACCCCACTGAAGGACACATCCAACATGCAGCGCCTCTGGGGCAGAGGAGAGGGGAGTCACGTTGGCTGGGAGCATCAGGGCAAATCCAGGCTCTTGGGAAGTGCCTCTGTGTCTCTAATTTTAACAGAGATGCAGATAGTCTGAGCCTGAGGAGGAGCCTCCTGACTCACTGTTTTGCAGGCAACTGTGAGCAGCCTAAGCGAAACTGCCTTGCAAAGTATTCAGGTTGTTAGGAGATAAATAAAATTAGGTATGAGAGTCATACACTTGCAATTAGAAAGACAGACTTAGAAAGAAAAGATGTTATGAACAGCTGAAGACTCCGTGCTACTGGCCTGTGTGCTTTCCACGAGAGCATGTTAGGGCAGGGAACCCCCAGACATCTTTAATGAATGATTAATGATTGCTGAATTTCATCACAGGACGGTGATGCTGGTTATTAGGCAGAGAGGGCAGAGTTTCAGAGTAGCAGACGGAAAGAGACACAAGAAGAAAGGAGGAATGGAGAGAAAGGAAGAGAAAGGAAGAAAGCAGCAGAGCTTAAACCATACCAGCACATTAACAGGTTATATCACTAAGACGTACTAACAGACCTGTGTAGCATGGACAAAGAGGACCAGCCCAGAGAAATGATCAATGGGTGCGAGGGGCCGTGTGCCAGCAGAAGAGGAACTGACCCTCAGCCTGGCCATTAACAACCATAAAGAAGTACCCACACACTTTACGGTCATCAAACTTGGCATTAACACTAAGAAGCTGCAAAAAATCTGTGGGTACCACTGGTTTCCATTACAAATCATGCCTGGTGTGGCATAGGTTATGTTTTGCTCTGGAAGACACAGGAGAGACCAGAGCCTTCAGCTGGACAAAGCACTGGAAAAAAACGCAAATTCTTTCAAATGAAATAATGAAATGTCCTTAAGAATGGTCAGTAAACTGTGAGGGGATTGAGGTCGTACCTGTTCCAGGAGAAAAATGGGTGCAAAAAGTCCGTAGAATAGAAATATCTAACTGCGCAAATATTAGTCTGTATTGCTGCAGCTCAAGACTTTTGCAGACATGGAGGCAATCTCAATAAACAGCTTGTGATATCTGATGGATGAGGACAACCAGAGCAGTTTCCAAACAGCTAGACACTGCCAATAGTCTGACTGTAACAGTCTAGAGCTAGATGTAAGACATCTACTGGAAATTTATTTAAAGCTTACTCTGTTATAACCCTATATCCAGTGCTGGGTTCTGTTAATATCCACTGTTAGTTGCTGGCGTTGTGAGGAAGGGAGGAAATTATACCTGTAAGATCATGGAAGAGCCAGTTGAAACCATCAGTTGTTAAGTGCCAAGGCTCAAGTAGCACAATGCTCACTGGGACTCAGATATGGAAAGCAGACATTTGTCAGGCTCGTTGGCTTTGAGAATTTTGTGAACTTGTCTAACATAAATTAACAAGGATTAACAATGAAAAGTGAGGTGGTTGTTCAACTTCAGGCATCTAACCAAGGTGTCTAAATCAGAGGCATGATCTTCCTATACCCTATCAAAGACATTCCTGTGAAGGGAGTCTGTGCTCTCTTCCATTTTCCCATACTATTGATGTTTCTTCAGACTACAAGAGAATTTAACCCTACAGGTTGGGGTTTCTGTCAATTTTAGCAACTCCTATCCATGGCTGAGTATAAAAGTTCATTTCTCCTAGAGTTTTGCTTTTTATTCCAGGTTTCAGTCTGAATCTCCAGATAGATATCTTCCAGCTAAGATCAGGGCTTTAAGTATAACTTAAAAATGGCAGGTCTGAGCTTCATTACTGGGGACATGCTGGAAAGTGCTTTCAGTGGGTTTTGGCTGAGGTCAGAGAGCTGGTAAAATTAATGTGCTTAGGGAACAAGCCACAACAGAGGTCATCAAAATACTCTGAAGAGCAACAGAAGGAATCTTCTAACCATCAAAATACTTAAATGCAGTTTGCTGTTAACTCCCCGTTGCAAGAGATACAGTGCACAGCTGGGAGGAAAACAACAGCACATATCCTTCCCTGCTGATTTCTAGGTCTGGGTGAGAAACCTGTGGCTCGTTAAGAGATGGGAGCTAAGTGAAGAGGAGCTTGGAGAGAAGGCTGGACTTCCTTTGGCCAGGCTACCAGGAGCTGCAGCATGCCAGTCCTATTCTCCCAGCTAAAAGCAGGGTTCCGTTTGTGCTGGTGTGGTTTGTTTTGAGCTCAGGGGAGGTTTTGGTCCTGGGAGCAGGAAAACTTCTCTCTCTCTCTCTCTGGGAGAAGTAATTGCAGGTGGGGAGTGAATGGCTCTGCAACTGGAGGCTGGGAGTCCTGAGAAGCGTCTTGCAATTTGAAAGCAAGTCTGCGGCTTCTGAATGGACTTTTCGCTCTCTACTTGACATCTTCTTTCCAGGTGAGTGCCTGTGACCTTTTCACACATCCTCTATGAACTGTGTGTCCTGTTCACCAGACTCTCTTTGTACAGTGCTGTAGGCTGTAAATGAGCTGGTGAGTCAATAGCAGGTCAGTCATGTCAGATGCTAGACTTTTTTTTTAATTACATCATCATTTGGGTAAAGATGTGCTTTTGGAGGGGTAATAATACTTTTTTAATAATCTCAAAGATCTGGTGTGAATAACTTATTTTTTAAGAAAATCTTGCTAAGGCCACGTTAATGAAAAGATTGTAATCTATTGTTGCTTTTCTTTCATGCTGGCAAAACAAACAACACTTGGATGTAGACTAATGAAGCTGAATGCACATCACTTGCAACTATAAGAAAAATCTTCAATCTGTCAGAAGATATCTTATTTTAGGTGGCAGTACACAATACGTTTAGAGCAGAAATCTTGATGGTAGAACTCCTGAATTGTGTTAGAAAGTACGTTTCTGATCTTGGGTGAAAATGTGTTTGCTTCAAGAAAAGCAACTTCTAAATTAAAGATAAAAATCATTTTTTTTAATAGACCCTCAGTGTATTTTAATAGTGCTTCATGATGTATGTATACGTATAATTTTCACTCTTCTCTGTGGCCTTATAAAAGATACAGTCCAGCTTTTACAAAAGGTCTGAATACATAAATGTTTTAAAGACAAGTTAAGAAAATTTCTGCATTACATGTTCTCCACTCTCTCTAATTCCTTTGTCCAGCCAATGAGAAGGTTATTTTATGGTTTGTCTGCAGTTTTATGTGCTCTTACAAATTACCAGAGGAAATCCATAATGGAAAGATATTCTTCTTTCATGGAGTGTGTATTGAGATATATAGCTGGTCTGGTTCCTTCCAGAAGCAAGAACTAATAATTAAGGGACTTCAGAAATTTTCTGGCCACTTTACTCCAGAGAGAGACAACTGGAAGTAACTTGTGTCAAGGCACGCAGTGTGCAACAGATCTTGACTGCAGTTTGGTATCTGCTGTTTGCCCAGGGAAGGGCGTTCATGTTTTCTACGTTGTTGACTCTGAATTTATATATTGCGGATTTTTGGAAACATTAATACTCATCACTAAAACCACTTTGGAAGGGTGAATAATGCAGCAGTGCTCCCTGGCAGAGAGTACTGGGTGACTATTGATGGACTAGGTGGTACTGATGATGGTAGAGGGAAGCCTTGGGCAGAACATACAGCTACTATTCTCTTAGCAGTGAGGTCGTCCGTGTCCTCTCCCATCTGAGAAATGTTCAAAGTACTCAGGATTTGCCACTGCTATGCACTTTTACTGGTTCTTATTCACCAGAAAAATCACAGGAGCTTCTGTCTGGAATGATGCTTAGGATAAAATGAGCAAAACTGGTACACTCAGTTATCACTTACGATCTTGTTTTCTTTCTCTGCTTTACCTTGTGTTTAAGGGCAGTTTAGACTGTGGTGTGGGAACAATCAAACAGCTACAACTGTACCCGATGTGAACAGTTCAACAACTAGCTCCGACTGTACTCAACACAAAAATCGAATTGCACATTTCAGAGTTTAATGTTAGAAGTGCCACATGAAAGAAATGATGCATAAAATAGTAGTTTCCTAGTCCACTGGCCTTTTGGTGAGCATTACAGCAGGCAAGACTAACATGAGCCTCCAGTTTTCTGAGCAACTCAAAATGTTCTTCTGAATTTAGGCATCTAAAAGGGTAACAATGATGACTCTTCATTTCCCTTGTGGCTTTTTTTCCAATTACGACACACTTTCTATATTCTGTTCTTGCATATCTGTGCAAGCATTGCTCCTTCTGCAGACTCTGAAGCTGAGTGCACAGTGGTGAGATCAAATGAGGTCCTGCACTGCTCTTATCACTGGGGTCTATGGGAGAAAGAAGTCATCTTTTTATGTAGATGAGTATGACCTTACACAGCAAGTTGCCTCTGAAAGTATAAAACCAGATAGCTAAATCTTTAATATCTTTTCTATCAAGCATTGCTTGCAGTCTCTCAACTAACCATGTGCCCACACTGAAGAGACAGCAGCCTGTATGGGAAAACAATGCAGAACACGTGCTGCTGTAAGACTGCTTTCACAGCTCACAGGAGTCTTTCCTTAGGCTCAGTTCTTCCAGGAGCAGTATACAGCACCTGTGAGTAGGTCAGATGCAGCCTAATATCTATTGTAATATCATTGCATTCAAGACCAGCTATACTGATCTTTCAGCACTTCTTTGAGTCTCTACATAAGCTTTATTTGTCCTTTTCTAAATGTTTCTTTTTCTTTTTTTTTTCTTTTCCTCCTGACAGTCTTGCTTTGGAAAAGGCAAGAAAAAAATGAGGACTTGGTACAGAGCATTTATTTAAGCTTGAAATGCAGTCTCGGTCTGGAAAAACAAGCCTTTCCTGATTTCCTAGCTTTGTGCATAAGACTTTAACGAGTCACATCTGGTGGTTCTTCATGTCATGTTACATTATGAATCTTTATGGGCAATTAACTGGTTGGGTATGAAAACACCCATGCTAGTAATGGGTCAATGGGCACATCCAGTTTCAGAATTCAGCTCAAATTGTTAAGTCTGTCTCCAAAGAAAAAGCACACTATTTTCATTCTGAATTTGAAGAGATCGTGGCAGGACACAGAGTAAACAGAAAACTTTCTCCAATGCGTAAATATTGGCTAGTGGAAACAGCTAGTGTTCTTCCCTCTTCATCTTGTGCTTGAAACAAATAGCAATAGCCAACTAACTTCTATGTAATTACACTTATTATGGTCATGAAAATAATTATTTGAGATGATATGAAAAGTTACTTGAACTATATTCGGTTTAAAAGTATTACTTTGTGGGTTTAAGAAAAAAACCCGTATTTCCAGCTTTAGCAGGAGTTGTGTAGACAAAAAAAATCTTTGACCTTGAGAAGTATGACTGGGAAAGAATTATTGCTCAAGGCTGTTTTGCTGCTTTTTTTTTTTTTTCCCCTCCCTCTGCATTCTCTTCCCCCGTCCCAAGTGGAGCTTCACAAGTGATTTTGTGTTCCTGAATATTTTCCACATTGATTTCAGAACCATACCACAGTCTGCTCTGATGCTGAGTTGTGCCGGTACCTGCAGCTATCTTGGAAAGGGCAAGGGAAGCCAAGCGTTATGCTTTCCACTTTAGGCTTATTTTTTGGCTGTGATCAAAGCAGGTACAGATTCAGCAGGTGACTCCCAGGCATGGTGTTTTGTGTAGCAGTGTGAAGCTCTGGTGCATCAGCTCCAAACTCATGCAACACAAATCACAACAAGGAGCAGGTTCCTTGCACATGTCCATGTGGTGCAGGAACTCCTTCTCCAAAGTCCTCCATGGTGGTGTCAGAGGACAGCAGGGGTTTGCCATGAACATTGGTAGTACAGAGTAGGACTTGGCAGGGTTACAGCTCAAGTCTGTATGTTAATAAAATGTCTTTCTTTTAAATCCTAGTGAATCTGAGGCCATAATTTAAGCAACAAAGCTATGTTGCTACTGATAAAGTACTGTGAGCCAAGGGGCTGGACAGTGCTGTGCACCTGTGGCTCAGCTCCTCGCTGTGCGCAGGAGCCAGGCACGCAAGAAGTTAAACCAAACATTGTGAAACCAGATCAGGTCTGAACTGTCTGCTTAAAAAGTAACATCTCTAGTTTTTACATGAATTTTTAATTTTAGATGACACCTTTGACTGGAAGTGACAGTGGAGCAGATCATTTGTGTAATTACAGCAACAGTCGTTGAGGAAGGAAAGAATACCTCCAAAGCATATAAAACATGATATGGATTTGATAGTGTATGAACTCTGCAACCAGAGCTGCAGGAACCTTCTGCCTTAGTGAGGCTATAAACCTGGTAATGTCTTAGCTGAGGTACTAAAAAGTCATGAGATCAGTCTTTCTCCGTACTTCAGGTAAAGTAATTAATCAAGTGGAAAAAGTGAACTTTTAATGAGTCTAAGAAGGTTTAGCCACCCTGCTAAAAGCAGAAATGCTAATGCAGCGCTGGACGGGAGCACATGGGGCTACATGCAGAAGGGGTGTTTAGCATGTAAAAAAAATTCCTTGCAATGGATTTGAAGTTAACTTTGTTAGGCATATGCTAAATTCTGTGAGGGAAGACTGCATGCATTATGCACTGAACATTAGCTTAGTCTTCCTCACCACCTTGCTTTCAAATACACCTTTTCCAGAAATGTCTTTTCAACATGCCACTGGATTTTTTTCTTGGAGCAAGCTGTCCTTCAGCTAATAAACACTCTTACACTCATTGTAGTGAGGTGCTTTACACTTTGTTCTAGAAAACATTGTGTATGATAGATATACATCAGAATTCCTTACAACTAATAGATGAAGCAACCTGTAGAAAAACAAGAAAGCAGTAGGTACCTACAAGGCAGGACTGCAGCAATACTTTGCTGAGAAGGAAGTTTCCTGCAGTGGTTGGATAAGTGCTTAGTATAAGTTACAAGGAACAAACTCTCTCTAAATACCCTGTGTGAGGAAAATAATCTTGGACACACTAATTTATGCACACTTGAGAACTTGTTAATGATCCGAAAAGTCTGTCTTTGGATAAATGGGAAATTCTTTTCTGCTATTTAAAAATGTAAAATAAAATGCGGGGGTTTTTTTGTTGCTTATCTGAAGATCACAGCTAATTAGCCTTAGTTAAGTAAAGCATATCCTTTGAAAATTGAAGACAAGTTCCTTTGCCCTCTGAAGAATTGTCTGTTATTTACATTGTTAATATTATTATCCTGCAGCCTCTAAAATCTGAGTCGGTGTCGTTGGAGACAGCCTTGTAACAAACAACTCAGACCTGCAGTAAAAGAATGATTTGTAGAGATTTTTTTGGTTTGTTTTTCAACAAGTTGAAATAACTAGTGATGAGCAAAGCCTAATATTCTTCAGGTAAAATCCAGATTCAAGCAGCATGCCTTTGGAATCCTAATTTGTACCTTCCCCAGTATATCTGGTATGCAACTTGAGTGTAAGGTAGCAGAGCAAGTGAAGCTGTTTCACTAGGTCTGGTGGGAACTACAGGAGCTGTAACATGGGGGAGCAGCTGGGTGTGAGGTCTTTTGGAGAACTGAGGTGCTCATCTGGTGAAGCCCCTGATTTCCCAGGCTGGAAGAGGTGTCTGGGCGTGGAGGGCAATGTCGCAGGTGGTTGCAGGAGGAAGATATTATCCCACTTGTATTGGGAGTTGATGGTGAGACCTACCCTGGTGCTCTTCACCTTGATGGTCTCCATTCTGCTCCTGCTTCATCACTCCTCTCTGCCAGGTGGAGAGAAAAATCATAAAAATTCAGTTGACCAGAATAGCTACACAGAATAACGGCAGAAAGCTTCAGAAGAAGCAATTATTGGACATATGGACTGATACTGAGAATACTTGAGTATCTGTTGCTGGGGATTTCTTGGCATGTTGGGTATGCTGGGGGAACCAGCTTCTTGAATTATACCCAGCAGGAGTGAGATGGCAGAGTGGGGACTGTGGGTGCAGGATTTGCTGTGCTTGGGAAGGAGATTGGACATCTTGTCCTCTGCCACCTCCAGCTTCTCAGGCTTCATCAGGGACCAAACCAAAGCAAGTGCTTTGCAGCAAACTGGTCACCAGTTTGCAAAGCATGGATAAGTAATAATAAATTCAGCATAGATCAACCGGAAAGCTATGGAAAATATTATTTGGGGTAATGTAGAAATGGGTGGAGTTCATTAATGTAGAGAAGAATCCTGAAGGAAGAGGTTTAGGGTGCCGAGTCAGCCAACAGTCCTTTGTAAAGGTTGCATTAAAAGCTCTTCACCATTTGTGCTTTGCTTGTACTTGGAGATCCCAGCAAAAACCTAGTGCTTTCTAAAATTGGGACTGTGTGCACACGTAGGAAGACAAGAAAACTACCTGAAAGCTGTCTAGTGCTGGAGTCAACATCAAGGACAGAGGAGAGGCTTTTGCCTGCATTTAAGATGCCCTGTTGTATTACCACCCCAGAAGCATGGATAGCTGCTATGAAGTGAAATTCTGTTTTCACATACGCTGTAAAAATGGAGGATATTCACCAAGGCTGAGGCCTTCCAGATGTGTCCTGATGGGGCTCAGGGCTATGAGAAGCCTTAATAAAAAAATATCCCTCATCAGTTGCGTATTGAATTATCTGAACTCAAAATACTTAACAAGAATGCATGATTACACATTGAAGTCCATATACTTTTTATCAGTAATATACAATTTTAACAGGTAAAATTTAGGTTACAGTTTCTAAACTGTTTAGGAGATTTGGAAGCCCCTGTGCCATTAGTTGCAAAGGGAACTGAGCACCCAGATCCCCAAGGTGACTATGAAAATCTCGGCCTAAACATAGTTTTCTACTCAGCATTCACAAGGTTGAATGGAAGCAAAGTTTCTGGGATATGGTAATTTCATACTAGAATAATCTTGTATAAGTTAAAATCCCTGGAAGCTCCAACGTAATCGGAGTTATGTACTGGGGAATCTTTAACAAGATCACTGAAGAGATTACAGGTTCAATAAATGAAGATTTTTTCTGAGCTCCCTTCAGACAAGGAAGACGCCAAGGGACTACAGAGAAGAAAATACAACCCCAGTTTGGAGCAGGGAAAAAAAGAAGAAAAAACTATGGAAAAATATCCAAGATATAATAGACCAGTACATCTGACCTCGGTGCTAGGCAAAACTCTAGAAACATTAATAACGGATGAGATCACAAAACATCTGGAGAAATAAACTAGTCAGCATGGTTTCATACAGGGTAAATCCTGTCTGACAAATCAGTGGAATATTTTTAGAGAGAAAATGTGGAAAACAGGCGTGGGTGACAGTGTTGGGCTTAGTTCTGTTCTTTTTTTGGCTCATGGCACAGATCTGAAAGGACTGCTTGGGCAACTGAGTGCCAGTTGGAGTAATGCTGGTGTAAGAGGGAGGAATGTGATGTATAACAGGAGGCAGTACCAATCTATGACAAATACCGAGGGTTAAACTTTTGCTCTATGCATAAGTTCTGGAAAAACTTGAGTAAAGGTGATATCCAGTGAGGTGAATCAAGTGGAGATGATGGATCAAATCTGCAGAGAGCTTCTGTATAAGATTGGGAAAGCGTGGAAGACAATGGTGCATCACGCCTTCTTGAGACAAACAGTAGATTTTTCGACTTGTAGCTCTGAATTATGTCGATATAGGCCGAACAGATATGTTTTGCAGAACTCTGAGCAAGAAAGAGTTGTAGTACTAACGCAAAGCAGAAGCTGAACCCTACTCAGAAGTATGAACTGTGAAGATCTAAGAGCTTAATCTGGCATATTGTAAAGTACTTACCTGGACCTCTGTAGACTGCCCTGTCCAAGGTAGGACACTGCGGCATCAAATGGACATCCTGGGGATTGGAAAGAGCAGAGGACAGCAGGAATGATAGAAGTACTTGTGAAGCTGCTACGTGCAGAGAGCCTGGGAAGCCTGGAAATGTACTCACTTGGGGGAAAAACAAGCTGTTTAAAAGATGATATGTACTGAAGATTTCAAGATGCTGAGGAGGAATTTCAGAGTAGGTGAACAATAGATTAACTCTTTAAATTTACTCAGAATCCCAGAATGTGTGTCCATAAAATAAGTATAAAGAAAAAAGTAGCTGAAATAAGAATATAGATGTGTTTGAATCAAACAGGGTCAAAGAAACTGTTAAACTGCTGACCACTGACAGAAAAGGAGGCAGCTTGCATTGCCGAACTGTGCTGAAAAACAAGGGCACTTTAATGGAACTGCAAGTGGGGGACAGAAATCGTCTGCGTCATTTTCTAGCGTAACGCATATCTTGACTGGTTGTGTAGTTAAAAGCCAAATAGTTAATGTGAAGTGTTAGGATATGCAAGGAAGGGATGAGTGTGCAGGCAGTGCTGGTGGGTCAGCTGGTAGGTGGTACCGTGCTTGTCTGGATGAGCTGCCCAGCTGAGACGAGGAGAGGCTAGAGCTCTACCTGAAGGAGTTGGCTGAAAGCTGCATCCTCTGCTGCTTGGCACATCCGCGTCATTCCCAGAGGCCATTTCTACTTTGTTCCCACCTAGGGGGGTGGCATTTCCCCAAAATTCGTGGTGTCAGGTGGAAAGCAGAATAAAATTGGAGGGGGGAAAAAAAACGAACAACCACCCTTTACTATTTACAAGGGGATTTTTATGGTAAGGATTCCCAATACTGAAGAATTCTGTTAGAGAAAACAGTAGCATGAAGTCAAACTGCTGCAAGCTGAACTCATGCAAGGGTCTGGGCTTACCAAGCTCATGTAAACAGATAAAGATGGAAAGCGCATCAGTCCCGAAAAGCCATTGAGCAAAGGGAATGTTTGTCTGCATGCTATGACCTACAAGGAATTATCTAGAAGAGATCTTATTAATTTTACTGTTGATCCACGAATACTCTTGCTGTGTGTATGACCTGCAAATTAGTCCACTTGTAAGACTGTACTACTATATTAATGTAAGGAGAAATAACACGAGAAAATGGAGGCAGTGCACAATTTTTTTTTAGTAATGGGAGCTGCATGCGTGTTCTCGTATCCAATGTGTACTGAACTTTATGCACAAAAATAGAAATACCACTGTTGCCTCATGCTCAGTGACACTGTTGATGTGATGTGAGCCAGAACAGGCGAGCACAACATTCTCCTCTCTGCTCTAAAAAAATTGCATTTTCCATCAGATCATATGAGCACAGCATAATGCCACTCACATTTTTCTTAGCATTTTTGAAATCTATTTACTAAACTGTATTTGTTCAGGGCAGGGGCTTTTTTTTTATTGAAAACAGTGCACAAATTAACATGGTAAAAATAATAGTCAACTGGAACCTTTAAATAAAACTCTTACCTAATGGGAAGGAAGCAAGGCTTGAAGTTGTTCACATCCATTTGTTGGTTTGCTCAGTTTGTGCATGCTTCTGCTCTTCGTGGGTTTGATTAGGAGTGTTGACCTTTAAAATACTACAGGGAAGCTCTTTTGGGATTTGTAATCTGACCACAAACAGGAAATATTAGAATTTTGTGCAAAACAATGCCTAACACACATTGCTACCCCTATTTGTAGGGCCAAGATCCAGGGGCAGCGCAAGTTGCAAGTGTTCTTACTGTTCAGGTGCCTTTCTTTTCAAAATTGCCCTCTTTGATAGTTCCCTGTCAGTTACCTTTTTTCCTTTTTTTGTTAATTCTGGCAATATTGTTTCCATTTATTTCTATTAGATTATTTCAGCTACTTTAGGTTATTTACAATAACATAAATCGGAGTAGATACAAGCTGGAATAACTCCAGTATCTTCCCAGAGCATGAAGCTGTTGTGTCAGTGAAACCGTATTTCTTTTTTAACCTGCTTCTCATTTTTCTGCATCTTTCCCCATTGCCTTCAGGAATGAGTCATTAAGAGCTGCTATTCAGGAAAAAAGTGAGAACTCTTTCAGTCCATAATTCACCCTCGCTATTCAAGTACTGACTCAGTTTTTGAACCTTTTTATACTGCTTCGTTACGTAACCATCAAAACAGATGGAGTACTCCGTTTATAAATGTAACTCCAAATTCACTGCAAGGCTACTCAGATCTCCATTTAAAAGTCCCTTTTAGGTGGACAGAATTTCATTCTTGACTCCTAAACTGATGTCAGGTGTTGGACCTGCCGTACCTGCTTCCTGCAGGTGGATTTTTTTCCCAGTGATGAGCTGTGTGCGTGACTGACGCTGCACACCAGTGACTCACCCTGCTGCTTGGGGTGTTGTCACCTGCCTCATCAAGCGCCCTGTGACTCCAACCCGTCGAACAGGATGGAAACTGGTGCGCGATTTAAATCTGCCGTGTCTTGTCTTTGCTACAGATAAAAGTATGTTGATTTGCCAACCCCAACTGTGAAATGTTCCCACTGCCTGAACTATTTTCTACACAACACTTGTTTTCTTTGTAAAAGCCTTTTTCTATTGATCTGAATTGACTTGTGCAGAAAAGCCTCGTGAGTTCAATGCAAACCGTTACCGCGCACTTACTGTGAGCAGCAGAGCAACGCAAAAGGATGCTTCTGTGTAGATGTGCAAAGTGCGTATTTCAAGACATGTCTCCCTGTATTGATATTTGGTCTGATCTTGCTTTCAGAGTATAAGCAGCCAGTCAATTAATGCATTTTTAAATGTTTTGGGGAGAAACCAAATATGAAATCCGAGGAGAGCACATGTTTGAGTACAGGAATGCTGAATCTGCTTGTTTTCTTGGATTGAGCTGAAATTGATCTCAATCTTTCAGCTGAGACAACATCAGCTTCTAGGCTTTTATCCTAGCTGTGTGTTGGGGATGGGGGGAAGCACCACGATGCAACCAAAAAGAGCATTTTATTTAGTGGGTTTTTTTTTTGTGAAGTCTTTGAGCCTGTTGTGCAGCTCAGTTACTTTTACCAAAGAGCCATGAATAGGTTTGGGTTCCCAAATCTACTCATGGTTCTTTGGTAAACTAAAGAGAAACCTCAATTCTCGAGTGATTAATCCACAAATACTTTAGAGACATAGGTTCCTGCTGCATGCATGGGGTTCTACTCTTAGGTTGCTCATCTGCCATAGCAAGGGTGGTAAATTTTTTTTTCCTTGAGGAATAGCAGTGCAGCAAGGATTTGGCACTCCATCCATCTACTTGGGTATTCAGCCTCAAAAAGGGAGATAGAAAACCTGTAACACAAGAGCAAGGCCTATTGTATGTAAACATTTTTTCCTCTGGGTAAAGCACCCACAGAAGGTACTTGGAGCATTCATGATGAAGGTCTTCTAGCTCGAGAATAAGAAAGATTTGATGGCAGAAAGGCAGCCCATTGCATCTTCTGCTCACAAAATCTCTGTGAGCATGCAGGTGGAGGAGCAGACCACAGCAAGCTCTTGCTGCACAGCAGATCCATGCTATTTACCCAAGCTCTGTCCCAGCAACCCCCAGACAACCTTTGAGCCTTTCCTGAGCACGAGCTGTAAAACTCACTTCAGAGCTGTCAGCTAAACCATAAATTACCAGATTTATACTTGTGTGAAAATATCTCTGAGTCTGGCCTGCACATTTCCTTGATAGGTCAATAAACTGCCCATGGAGTCCAGCTTTAAGCTGCATTTGTTCAGATGCCAAAACTGGAAATAACTCATGGGTGCTGCATTGGGCTTACTCACTGGGACAGCCTGAGTTACGTTTACTGCTTGTGTGCGGAGCAGGGATGTTCCTCCCTGTCCCTTGTGCTGTGGGGTGGAAGTACTTGCATCATAGATGACCAGAAGACAAACGCAATGGAGGAATAGTGGTCTTACCAGTGGTGCTACCTAGCAAAGGATGGCATCTGGTTCGATGATGGGTGAGCGGCTGTCCCCCTCTTCGTCAAAAACAAGAGCTTCTCATTAAAAAGATGAGAAACAAGAGCTGCTCCCCTTTTTCTTTGAAAGGGGGGATTTGGGCGCAGGGTGTAAGACCTGTGTTGTTGCTTAGTTTGAGGTCAAACCCTCTCTGTCCATCTGTCCAAGGAAAACTTAATACCAAAGGGTTTTTTTGTCTGGTTTTGTGAGCACATCTGTTGCTTTTTAGAACATTTGGTTTGCATGCAGAGATGTGAATCCTTTTCCGCTCCTCCCTCTTTTTGCTTGCTCCCATGTGTCAAGGTTGAGGCTACACATGGCTTTGCTGGGGGAAGCCTTCTCAGATGCCTGTCAGGGCTCTCAGTGCCTGCTCAGCAGCTGGAGAGACCGATGCCTGTGGGAGGTTAGAAGATGGTGGGAAGTAAAGTCTTAACGATGTTTTGCAACTACTCAAAAGGCAGAGCCAGATTTCTTTCCCTGGCGATATGTGTTGCAGCCCAAATCCGTCAAGGCTCCTGCACACAGCTCTAAGCTCAGGAGTGGGCCCCTGAAGGACGACGCACGGGCTGCGGCGAGCCTGTACTTACACAGCCGGTGTTGATTCAAGATTAAGGTGAATAGAGCTAGGTCCTCTGGGGACGTATATATTAGACTTTTTGAAAAACTTTTGACCTTAGCCATGCTCATTTTGTGTTTTAAGTAATCATGATGGCTCCCACGACATCACGCCTCCTGAAGCTCACGGTTGGTTGCTGGCGTGGTTAAAGAGTGAAGGCTTTGAGAGGAGCCAAAATGGCTCAAGGAAATAAATCCCTTTGAATTGAGCATGACCCAAGCACCTTGCTCCCCCAGGACCGTTGGATCATCCCCATTTAGAAGTCTTGCACAAAAAAGTGAAATATTCTGGTGACTTTGGGTGCTTCCATTCAAAGGTGAATGGGGAATTTGGGGTCTGCTCAAAACCCTGGACTCTTCTCAACAGCAGTGTCACAGGCCAGACACCCAGAAAACAGCCCTTCAGATGGAAAGTTATTCCTGAAATCCTGGCAGTTGTAGTGATTTCAGAAGCAAACTATCTTGCTGAAGTATTGCAGCTGAAAAACAAGAGCAGAGGAACACAAAGTGAATACATGAAGTTATAATTCTTCTTCTGCAATAACTTTTGCATGTCTCCGGAGTTGCACGGGGCTGAGGAGCAGAAACGAAATGAAGCAGTTTACTCGCAAATTACAAAACTCTTCTGAGAGAGAAATGATATTTTTCGTTTAATCATATCAAGTTTAACACCGTTTTCTCTTAAGTAGAAAACAGAGGGCAGAAGCAGGAGCACGATGTGTCTGTGGTGTTCCTGGTCCCATCACCCTGCCCTTGTGAAGGACTCAACCTGGGACGTATGCTACTGGAGCAGAGCAGAGGGCAGCCTAATGAGTGCTGAGTGACAGTGGCACTGCCACCAAAGCACGTGTGGCATTTGCATGAATATTGAATGAATTCATTACAATCACTGCTATTTCCATGAATACTAAATGAACTTGGAATAACTGAACTTCGAAGGAGTTATCATTTTGTGTTTAAAAAAGAAAAAAAAAGCACAACAACAAAAAGAACAAACAACAGAAACAGTGGAAATAATTAACCTCGTTATATTTTGGAGAGGTGATATTTAAACAGTGTTTGAAAAAATATTCAAGTAGTTGATGATAGTTTATGCCCATTGGGTTCTTTTTCATATAAATCTCTCATTTTTAAATGCTAAATACCAGATAATGAGGGTGTAGAATTACTTAATTGCTTAACTGACAATCTCAATTAAGTGTAGGGTTTTTTGAGCAGAAGTGTCTCTGCTGTAAAAGGACAACTCACACAGCACTCTAGGAGTGTCTAAGCTAATGAAAGGTTCATAGGTAGCACCTTTTAGATTGCTCTTCCTGAAACAGAGAAACTCTGGTTTCGAGTCAAATATCTGCTTCCAGCCAAACTTCCGAGAACTGAACTTGTGAGGTGTGTGTCCTCGCATTATAACTACGCACCACAGATTGCAAACACCATCAGAACTGTAAGCAGTAGTTTGCTGCAGCCGGATTCCTCCTCCCCTGCCCAAATGCTGCAACGCTGGGAGGCTCCGTGCTGCCCCTGCCCAGCGGGAAGCTCAGCCCGCTCCCGCTCTGGGCTTTTCGCAGAGCCACCTGCGCTGGTGTCTCGATGCGTGAGGGTGGCTGCGACTTTGCCGTTGGTGCTGAAACACAACGGTTTATCTGTGTGGACGTGTGTGATGTGGAATCAGACGGGGTAAATGGACTTTGACTTCGTGACTTTCAATATGAAAGAGAAAAGCAAATCGCAGCCGTGATTTTCTTGCGTTGCGGGAGCAGCTACTGAAATACCAATTAAAAGCCATAATTGGAGCTTGGGGTGGATCTGTACAATGAGAAACTTCTAGGTCAGGCAGGAGGGTTGCAATAATAATAATACCAAGTACATTTCCTTATTTAACTTTGTTTTTTATTGTGTTCAGCCTGCAGCTGATTTTTTTTACCTTGTAACATAGTCCCTAATTGAGACACATGAAGCTCATAAGAGGCTTTAGACAAGATTCAGCTAGCCACAAAAGTCATTATCTCATTTTCATTTATTAACATGATATTTCCAATGGATTAACGAGGGTTTCCCTTTTGTTGCCTCTGCTATGGCACTAGCCCTAAAGGGGCTGTTGCGTCTCCATCTCAAGTGACTTCTTACTCACATTAGATTACAGTAATGTACGTGTTACAGGAATGACATTTATTTTACTTTTTGAATTAAAATTCCCTATTTGAAGAAGCTATAATTGCTGGAAATAGGATAAAGTGGACTTGAGTGTTGATTTTTAGGAAAAAGCTAGTATCAAAATAACTGCTGCTAGAACTGGACATGCAAAAATTCTCTCTCCTAATTTCAAATATCTAATCCCATAGTATTTCTAGGATGTGCATTGTGATGCAGAATTGGTAATTTCAATTTTCTGAAGATAGAGGTCATCGTAAGAAACTGCTCCTTGTATTTTCCACAACACTCATAATTATTTTTCAAATGTCAGTGGTCCTACCATTCCATGAAGCTGCAGAGAACAAAGCGATAATGCGAATTTTGGTTAATTGGGAAAAGCGCTGATTGGATGCCCCTCCAGGTGCGTTCCAGCAGGCTGCAGTGGTGAACTCTAGCATAGGGAGCCGTGTTATTTTCCTAACGTGTTTTTCAGCTCTGCTCGCTGCTCCCCAGTTCCTTCTCCTCTCCCAGAAGGCTGCCCGAGCAGCATTACAGCGAGGACCTGCAGAGAGCCTGTCTGCTCCAGGCACTGTCTGATCTTGTCTGACATAATTTAAACCCATGCTTCCTGCTTTAGTTTTACATTTTCCAGGGCCTGGAAGGTTCAGCAAGAAACAAAATTCACCTAAGAAAAATATAGAATAGGAGATTTAAATCAGTGCAGTCTTTCTGCTTCTTCTTGCCTGGTGTTGCAGAATGCCTGTCCATTGGGTTTGATATAAAATCCAAGACTCTAATTATTTGTGGGTGTCAGGTGTCTCCTGACCAGTCCCTCCAAGAGGTTTCAGCCCTAAAGAGGGGGAATTTAACCCTGGCATTTAGGAGAAAAGATGCATGTCTTGGGTGCAGCTGGATTTAGTGCTGTTCCTCACCTGTGCTTTGTCCAGAACCACTGCTGCCCGCCCAGAGGCGCACAAAGGAGGGAGCACTGAGTTAGCACGTGGAGTGATGGCTTGCTTGTTCTGGATCAGCATTTAACAAGCCTAAGGATATGAAAATCTGGAAAATAAGATGTGGAGGTTGGAATAAGAATTCTTCCTGCCTTGTCTTCGGGGGGGGGGAAAAGTAGCAGGGATATTTAATCCAGGAAGCACCATCATATGTCAAGTTTAAAATTGCAACGTACAGTGTTTTATAAAAACTATTATGAGCACAATCACTAACAGGTTTCAGCATAAATTTGTGAAGCAATGCAGCCCTCGCTGATGGGTTTTGGAATTTCTCCTGCGTGCTCTATCCTAGAGGGGGCTTTCTGCTTTATTTATTAAATTGCATATCAAGGCTGCTGTCTGGGGGAAAGGGGCTGTTCAGACCCACGTCGGGAGGCTGGCAGCAGCCGCAGCAAGCTCTGTGTTGGCAGCCAGCTGGTGAGCCTCCTGTGTGGGATCTCCCCGGTAACCTGGTGTCACAACTGCAGTCGTTTTGAAGGAAAGCTTAGGATGGGCTCAACCTTTTGTGGGGGTGAGGGCAGGAAAGATGCTTTGAAAATGGCATATGTATAAAAGATGCATTTTTCATTCTCCGTGATTTTTCTAACAAACTTTCTGCTTAATGTAAGAATGAAACTCATGTAGGGCAAACGGCCTTCACCTGATGGTTGGGAGGTTGATGTTTGGAGGGATCTCTTATGAAATACAGAAAACCCCTCGAGTGGCCTCAAACCCCTCTGCCAGACCTTCAGGCGTTGCCACCACGCATTCGGCTCTGCCTCTGTCAGCCCTTTCACGTAGTTTGTATTTCACACCAGGGTTCAGAGAGGTGGTCTGCGTTCGCTACAGCCTGAGCAGAAAGGGTGTTCAGTGTGTTCTTCCTTAGTTATGAAAAAAAAAAATAGTATGAACTGTTGGAATAAAACCTGAGTTTTGGATAAATTCCAATAATGTGTTTTTCGTTGCAAGAGATGTGATGCCTGTCAACACTTACTAGTCAGATTCGCCTCCTTTTTTACGTATCCTACACAGGCTCCCCCTTCTTTTGTAGCAGAAAGCAGTGTCCTGCATATC
>Ga0065711_1033850_pt1 | contig 24726 bp, 15 predicted proteins | sample Hoacrofraction12_FD_59098 | JGI IMG/M metagenome (GOLD analysis project Ga0065711, IMG submission 59098) | Hoatzin crop microbial communities from Cojedes, Venezuela - Epithelial fraction 12 v2 (version 2) | ecosystem: Host-associated > Birds > Digestive system > Esophagus > Crop | place...
TTTTTTTTTTTTTTTTTTTTTTTTTTTTTTTTTTCAGTTTATTGAAGCTTTTCTCAAAGAATATTCCAAGGATAAAGTTTAAAACCCGATAGACTACATCAGATTTGGGGTAACAGCCATAAGACCAGCTCATGATTTTGACCACAGGAGGGCTCCCAGGTTTCATGAATGCCTATGGAAACCTTTTGAGGAAGGCGAGAAATAGATCATGAGGCATGGAAGGTGAAAACCATGGAATTGCATTCTTAGCTCAGACTGGATGCCTACTAGGCCAGCTGAGCATGCTTCATATAATGATTTTCATTTTCAACAAAAGAGAGAAACAAAATGAACTATTTTTCTGCAAACTTCCTTCTCTGTATCGCCATAAAAAGGATCATTATTAAAGTGTCAAGTGTTCGATCCCTGAGGCATCAATGTTTCTTCTGGTGTAACCAGGAAGAAGAACTTTTGAAATTAAAGGGGTTTTTGCTAGTGAAAAATGTTTGAGGATTCAGCTTTTCTTACATGGGAAAGGACTGTCAACACCTGACCAGCTTGCAGCCCACGCATATGAGATACTGGCTGCCAGAAGGTAACACATCATCTGTGACCTGCTTCCTGCTGTCTTTTTCTCCAGACTCTGCAGATGCAGCCGGTAAGTGGACTACAGATGGTAAGTTCAGCCAGGGGCCCTTGGGCACAGGGAAGCAATGGTGGTCAAGGCAGATGAGCATCTGATGGAGTTAGGTGTGTAGGGACAACTTTTCGTGTGGTCGCACGATGGAGGAGGAAGAGGAGGCTGCAGTTGCTGTCATCCCAGAACACCATGCCCACGCACTCCAAACCAACAGCCAGACAGAAACATAGCAGAGACTAAAAGTACGAATGACAATGTGCATCAGGAAGAGAGCAGGTGAAACTACAGCCATCACCAACATCCAAGGGACTTTGTTGGATGAAAAGGGGCAGATGAGCGGAGGAGATGCTCTGCCACGATTCCCACTGAAGTCAGTGCCAAGACAGAACCTGACCTCTGATGTGTCTGGATTGGGTCTGAACTTTCCACTCCCAGAGGAGGAAATACTGACATTATTAATAGCTAATTTTCTCAGTTCTTAGTAAAGGTCTAGTCGGTCATGGACTGTGTGGCAAATTTCTGGTTGATTCATCAGATCTTTGACGTCCTACCCTCAATGACATTAAATGCCTCCATACAAAGCCATGCACAATATTATTATCTGTAAATAAAGGTCACCACAAATACACTGAAGAGGGTTTTTACCTGCAAAAGCTGGCCCTGGGGTTCTAACTGTGTTAGAGAAGAAACTGGGGATACATCAGGATCTTCCACGCCCTCTCTTCTGCAGGAGGAGCGTGTAAGACCTGACAGAGCTGAGAGCTGGTGGCAGTGCGTGCTGTAGAGATATCCATGTCCACAGAAATTGCGCTGGCTTTGGCTAACACTAGAGCTATTTGCAGATGATGAACAGATCAAAGCTGGAATAAAACAGGGCTGCCAGAAAAAAAAAAAGAAAAAATTAGCTGTGATAAGGAGACAAGAGAGGAAGTTTCCCACTTCAGAAGACAGAAGAGGCTCAACAGGTTGAAGTTCCAGGAGATGCTGCCAGAAGGGAGTCGAGACTGGAGAAGATTTATTTGACAGGTTTATGAAATCCCTGTTTCCCCTGCATCCAGCCTTTTCCAATGGACCAGTCCTTCACATACAACAGATGAAATAGCTCTCTACTTTCTGCACACAGCCAGGAAACAGAAAACTTCTCAGGAAAATATTCCCTGAAAGGGATATAATCCTTTTCCTTTGAGGGTTTATGATGATAAATAATCCCACCTCTTCTCTAGCAAACTCCCATTTTCAGGGTCAATCAGTTACAGCTGTGCTAACCCACAGTTGCTAACTTTGCCTGCTGATCTCTCCATGGTGAAACCTGCAGATGAAACCAGGGTGACCTCCAGCTGCCTTTCCCTACCACAACTTATAAAACAGCAGGTAAAGTAAGGCTCCAGAGTACCTGTGCTCATGCCACGGGTGCTATAGCAGGGCAGCGATTTTTCTTTGTGAGGGCAGGTCTGAATAGGTTACATCTCCAACTTTTGACTTGTAAGGGCAAAGAAACCTGTGGTTTTGTTTACTGCGGTTGACTGCGGCAATGCTGCTTTTTATGTCAACATACATTTTAGTAAATGTTAGCTTGTACTCTGTAGTGATGGGCTGTTTGCAGTAGCCTTGGGAATACTGCTCTTATCTTGTATTTACACAACAAGTGCAAAGAAAGGAGATTAGGTATTTCTCCACAGTGTTTAAAAATGCCTTTTTTTCTCCTGTCTTTAACAAGGGCTGAACTTTAAACATTTCAAACACATATGATTCCACTTGGAAGACGTACAGTTGACGCGGTACTGATCGTTTGCTGGCAGGTCTATCCTGATCAGAGTGTACTTGTATCGCCATGTCCACGGTGTGTATCTCAGGTCAAGTGCAACCGTTGTCTGGGACTTCAGCAAGGGCAATGGAAACCAGAGTCACAAAACCTAGCTGGACTGGGACTACAGACAGGACAGACAGACGAGTAGTGTGGCATCCCTCTGGAGACAGGAGGACTCTGGTAAAGAACCAGGCCTATCACAAGCATTTTGATGGATGGGACTGATAGAAAACTAATTCAGCATGGTCGACTGTCCCCAAAGGAAGGGAGTTTTTTTCTATGGTCCTGTATTGAAATTTTACTTCAGCCATGCGATTCTGAATCTTCTGCTCTACAAAACTCACCCTGTGCCCTCCCACCAGTGGTAGGACTACCAGAAGTGATTTAAAAATGATTCAGTACTATACCCAACACAGGAGTGCTGTGGCCAGCTTTACTGGGCTTACTGTACACATGTAGTTGAATGTATTATTCCACCTCTCTCAGCCACAGTTTCAGCCGTGCCTGTGCTAACAGCCGCCCCCCAGGAAGGCTCTGAAGTTTCATTTGTCCCTCTGTGCCAAAACAGCAGAAAAACCCCCACTGCCGTAAGAGTAAAACATGTTTGAAGAGCACCATCCGGGAGCAAAGGGGAGGTTTCCACCTGCAGCACGCACACACTGTCCTGCTCCAGGAAAGCCTGGTTTCCTCCCATCTCTCTCGCAGGGCAGAACAAGTGCATTTGCCCTCTTGTGGGCAGGGGGCTTGCAGTTCTTTTGAAAAAATAAAAAAATAAAATAAAAAAAAGGAATTTTCTCATGCTGCTTAGCACAACGAGCAATATCTCCTCCGTCTCCTGCAGAGAGCAGCTGAGGTAAGCTGCACAGCTCTACAATGCAAATTTAAAGCTAAACATGTCTGAGGCAGACATGAGACTGAAGGGAAGGATGGCTGGAACACCAGCTCCAGCTGCTACAAATTTGTTTCCTTTGGGTCAAAACCTGTGCTCAGTCCTCACTGTACAGGTCCCAAAACTTCTGGAGTTCGTGTTCTGCTCCTGCAACACCTTTAAGAGGGGAACTCCCTCAACTTTCCTGAGAAGTTTTCTGCTTCCTGGCTGTGTGCAGAAAGTACGGAGCCATTTCATCTGTTGCACGTGACGGATTGATCTATCAGAAGAAGCCAGATGCAGGGGAAACAGGGACTTCATAAATGTGTCAAATAAATCTTCTCTAGCCCCGGTTCCTTTCTGGCAGCATCTCCTGGACCTTCAACTTGTTGAGCCTCTTCTGTCTCCTGAAGTGGGAAACTTCCTCTCTTACCCCTTAATCACTGCTTTTGTTTTCTGGCCTCTCCTGCAAGAATTGTGTGTTTTCATTTGTTAAAATCTTCACACAACACGTTGACCAACTGTTTGCACATAAAGCACTGAGAAGCTGGGGACTGTGGCAGGATTATTTTGGAGCAGCCTCCAGGGACACAGCAAGATTGGCCAGATTAAACATGGGTATTTTAATGTCATTACACATTTCCCTGTGAATAGGAAACCCTCACAAGACAGCACAGACCTGACAATTACATTTTTTAACTTTCTTGTTCATCTGGAGCTGAAAGTACTGATAACACAATACAAACTGATCTGCTCTTACCAAAACAGAGCCAGTGTCCAAGCGGGTGCAGAAACTGTTGCACACTGCAGCTAACCACCATCAAGGGCCTAAAGGCTGGAAATGAGGAACAGGGAAGCAGCAGCCAATACCCATCTAATCAAGCTGTAAGCTGACCAGGACAGAAAATGATCAGTGGTAATTAAGTGCGTCACTGCTGCCAGTATAGGATGGTGCCTCGTGCTATAATTTTACCGTCATAACCATGCCGTTGTTCAGGTTACTTCACCTGCTTTCAGTGCTTATCTAGTCAGGATTTTGTTCGGGTATGTGACTGTGAAAAAGGGGTTAAAAAAAGTAAGTTTCCTGTAGCAGGGATATTCCAGTTGCATAACTACCTCTGGAGGACTTTTCCCGGAGCAAAAGGACTTTGTTAGGTGTGCAGTACAACTACATCTTTTGTTGCCTTGACAATTGCTCAACTGAACTGCCTCTAACTCATTAAACATGCCTCAAATTTACATCACCAGTTGCAAACAGTAATTACCAAACCCTCCAAACTGGTGTTTGCTCGACAGAAAAATTCAGCACTTGTTCTCCTCAGTGGACCTCTTGCAGAAGCCAAGTAATATCAAGAAAAGAAAACATGTAACAGAAGCAATATTTTCATATTTGCAAAATGGTCTAACAGGAATGGAAAGCAGAGGGGTTCCTTCCTACACACTGCCGTAAGCTAACATTCACCCTGATGAATACCACAGGGAAATTACAAGTTTCCTTTAAAATGTCGGTTGTTCCTGCAGAGCTCATGTTGCTTAGAGGGGTTTACAAGGCTTTAGCTTTGCACTGGAGCTTTTGTGTTGATAAGGCATCTTTCAACGGAAAAAACCCCATGCAATTCACAGAAGTCACCACAAACATTTCCCAGCATAGCTACTTCTGCCAGCATGGTAAAATAAAACAGCGATACCATGCAGCAGCGCAGGGCTAAGGGCTGAAGAGAAGTACCTAGAACAGAAGTAAGTTACTAGTACTTGTTCTCACAGTAAGCAACTGAGTAAAAAGATCACATTTTCCTACAAACTAATCATAATTCTTTAGTGAAACTGAGATAGTTAAATCGTCTCTCCCAACGATCATCACTAACTGTATTTCAAAACCAAACCTCCCTGAACACAAGAAGAAGAGTATCTTTCAGAACTTAAATGTTCCTCTGGTACAAATGTCATGTTATTTTGGGAGAAAATAAAAGAATTACATCACTTGTTAGATTTAATCAAAAAACGCAAACAAACAAAGCAACAGATGAACGTCAAAGCAACACAGTAGTGGTGGTCTTTGGTTTAGTTTATGGACAACTGCATTATATCATTACTAAGGCTGCTGGTGGAGAAATTAGGTCTTAACTGAAAACCGTTTTAAATCCAGAGGAAATACCTTTTTGTAGCACATGTAAGAACATAAAGTTTATCATGGCAGGAAGCCCTGCCAAAAGCTTACAGAAAAATGTTTCTGTGCTACCAGACAACCACAAGAGACAATTTTTAAGTTGCAAGAATAGGATGTTTCCCAGAGCTTTGTGCAGTTATTAGAATTTCCATCCTAACATCTTTGGGGGATTTTAAAGCATTCATGTTTTGTGCTCTTCTAATTTAAACAGAATTTGGCACCCAGAATAGTAAAATTTTATCTACTGGTCACAAGAACTTCATCATCAGTGTTAATGTGATTAATTCCGGTTTACTACTTTCTCTTAGATGGATGCTACAGGGATACAAATTGCTAAAATTGTGCTGGATTAATTTTATTTGGCAGACCTGGCTATTTGTCTGTGCACATGTCTGAGATGCTTTCCAGACCTTCCCGCTTCCTTTCAGCATTTGCAACCCTCGAGGAGAAAATAGACACAAACCGCTTTGGTAGAGAGAGGGAACTCTGTAACCCCAAACGATGGCTTTGTAATAGTGCCACTAGTGGGTTTGGCCTCAAGAAGCATTCTAAAAAATAATTTTACTTTTACATAATTCAACTACAGAAACGCTAATGCTCCATACCATATGCCTTCTATAAAAGCTGTCCAAGCCAGATCAGGCCATTATGTAGATACCTGTATACAGCAGTGTCTCTTCCACAGGCTTAGGACTGTGCCATCAGTGCCACTCATAGGGGCTTGCCAGGGTTATGAGACTGTGACTGCACAGACATAGCCAACAGATGTGACCCACTTGTCCAGGTAGGTGATGGGTGTAAATCATGGGCACTGTATGGGGTTCACAGTACCAGAAGTTATATAAGCACACTCAGGCCAAGGGGCTTCCTTTCAGAATGAAGGCTGACATACAGCTTCAGACTGTCTCAGATTTGGACAAAACTCTGCAAATTCTAGCCATTAGAACAAGATGATGAAAATCAGATTTTCTCCTCCCACGTCAAAGCGCACTGCTGGGTGTTTAGCAATGTCACCTCCATCAACAACTGCCTTAGCTTCTGTCAAAGCAAAACACGATGGCACAGGTATTCCCAGGAACCAGAAAAAGCAATGGGACACAGCCTGACAGGTGATAGCAGATGTTGTCACCTCACATCACCCCATGGCTCCAGAGCCAAGTGGCCTCAAGCGTGGGGTACCCCTGGTAGCTTATAACACCAACCAACCTCCTCTCCCAGCTCTGCCCCTATGGCAAAACCTAACCAGTAATGACTACTGTGGGTGTCTGTTTTATGGTCTCGCTGCTGAGTAGCAGGGCAGGGCAGCCAGGCTCCTGGCACTCCTCTTACCGACAAACCTAAGCTCTTGAAAAGGGCTCTGCCCTGTGAATAACAGAGAGCTGGCAGCACTCAGCTGCCCGCAAGTCCCTCTGAACATCCCTGTGAAAGGAAATCAAAACACATTAAAAAAACTGAATGTGTGGTTTATTATATTTAAGATGCTATTTGTCTATAGGGTTTAAATATGTCTGTCACATAGTTAACAGTAAATGAATGTAATTTTACATGTTCAGTATTTTGATACACAGTACAGGACTACAAGTGTGGTAAAGCAGCATGGGAAATTAATATTTCCTTGATGCACGTATCAAATCCTGCAGCACCACTTAAAAGCTTGGAGTAAGGACTCAAGCTGCAGTATTACAAGCGCTACTAAATAAACCAAAAGACATACCTATATTAAACATTAGAGAAACAAAACAAATGACACAAGGGTTTAATATTTAAGACTTGATACAGGATTAAAATACTAATATTTTTAATGTCCTGGTTTCAAATTAATAAATATAAAAACAATATAAAAATATACACCAGTTGATAAAAGGATGCACTGAGTAAGGTTAGAAAGCTAAATTTCACTTTCAAATGTATGCAGGTATGTCTTTAGGGAGAGGATTTCTGTGTAGCTGCGACTGGTCTTTCGGAAGAAGTCCAAGCTTGTGAGCTGCTCAATGTCACGTACACGCGCAGTGTGCATCTTAAGCAGATCTTCAACCCACTTTGATTCATCCTCCAAGCTCTGAAACATAAAAAACCACAAGTTTTATAACATGCCATGTCAAAAACCAACTCCAAAAGCAAATGCAACTTTTCTACACATTGGGTCCATTTGAAGAATCTCCATGCTTTATTCAAGAATGACTAAGCTAACCAAGTTCCAGGAAAACAGATACGAAACTTAACAGGCAAGAGGATTCCTACAGTTTTATTTTGGGACCCATTTTAGGATGGGGTTGAGACAACAACCATAGTAATCTAGGAAAAGCTGGCCCCATGTTGCAGGTGTTCCAGAAGAACAGCCATATGCTTTTAGAAGATCCATTGGTCACCACATATTTTTTTGTCTCACAGAAAGAGCTCCACATTAATCAGTTGAATATTACTGAAGCCCAAACTCTAGGCTGTTTAGCTGTGAACCCTACCGCTACACATTATTCTCATCTGACCAGCACCTCATTTAATACGGTATTATTTTAATCTTTCGACTATACTGTTAGGAGAACATTACAATTCATTATACAGTTGGGATTACTGTTTATGCTGGTACCTGTAAAATCCTGTTATTAGAACGTACATATTACTCACAGATAGAAAAAATACTTTCACTAAACATTTTCAATATGAAAACAAAACAGTTTTGTGAATATGAAAACAAAACAGTTGCTGGCTGTTTGAGTGCGTTAACCAGCCCAGCGACATGTCCCATGAGCACTGCAGCCAGCCCCGGGGACTGCACGGCAGGGAACAGACGTGGGAAAAGGACAGAGCAAACAGGACTTTCCCCCTTTGTCCTCTCCAGCTGGTACATCTACACCGCTGCTGGGGAAGCAAGTTAGGAATGGAGGGTTCTGCCTCCGGGCATTGGGCCTCCGTGTTCGTGACCAGGAAATCTTGCTGATAAAGATCTATCGCTGGGCTTACTCCTGAAAATGAGCCCTTTTGTGACCCTCTTAACAAGATCCTCCTACAGAGTGATTCTCTGACCAATCAAGACTAAGCTGCAGCGATGCCAAAGCCTACCCAACCCAGCAGATGTGCCACAGACCACGCAGTGGGTCACCCTGCAAAGGTCAGGAGGGCGAGCATGATCGTTTGCACAGAGAGGACATCAAGTACCAGCTAGGTCACAGCCAGCTGCTCTAAAGCAAATGTCTGTGACCCAGTCAGCACTTGTCTGTTTGGAAGCTTTTCAGCTCCAAACCAAATCTCCTCTCTGTGTCACTAGCAACCTGAGGCCCGAAACCAGGTCTGGAACATGAAAAGAAAGACACAGATTAAGCGGGAAGAGCATGGAGCATGCCCTGCTCGCTCCTCTTCGCCTGCGGTGCCGTGCTCCAGGAACGGCGCCTGGCAGCACGCGGCTGCAGGAAGCCCACTGCTCAGCCTTCAGCCTGGCCATCAGGTTGCTGGTCTGCAAACGGGCCTCAGCAGCATTACTGCTGCAAACGCAATCGCTATGACATTTTTGTTGCCTTCAAGCCTTCCTTCCGAGCAGGAAATCTGAGTTTTACAGAGCTCTAAGAGAAGTCCCATTGCTACAAAGCTCACTTTTTTGAGTACAAGGAGGACTCCTAAATGTTTGCAGAAGATCTGCAATTTGAATAAATCGCCGGACTGTGAGGCTCTAAACCAAGTCCAGCAAGACAGCATTTGCATGGCCCCAGAAAATCAATCTAGGTTTAAGTTTTTCCATTCCACAGCTGGCCCATGAAATCTCAGGTCCAGCAGCAAGGATTTTAAACAGTGATCAGCTAACATAGTATTGTATTACTGCAGAGTAACAAATTAAGTGTATACATTTAAAATGATAGCTTTCTCCATCTGTGCTGGCTAGTTTCACCCCAGCAGTACAGTGAGTCTTAGAAGAAAAAATAACAATTGAAAACATGGAGGTCAACAGAAATTGGCAATCAATTAGGAAGCTAACTTAAAATCCACTGGAAAATGTACCAGATATTCTGGACAAAAGAATCTCTCTGGATATCAAATTATTACCTGGAAAGCTGAACAAGATCAAAGCGCGGACAGGTGGGTGAGGAACTCGCTTATTAGAAGAGAAATTTAAAGGTTTTGCTGAAAGGGAAAATAATGGCCTGGAGGAAGTTTCTAGTAGGGCACCTTCAGCTTTGGTCTTGGAACAGATTTTGTGTAATATTTTTATACAGGTGTTATGTGCCAAGGTCTTTAGTGTACTAGTGGGAAAAAAAAAAAAAAACCACCACCAAAAAAACCACAAAAAAATCCCAACCAACAATTGGGAGATCCTGTCAATGCAGAGGACAACTGGAATAGCATACTGCAGATGCAGATGGGGGAGTCCCTAGTATGATATTGGGTTATCCACATTGACAGCAAAAATTTCTGCTAAGCTGGGAACTTCTCAGGTGAAACAGCAGATAGAGGAGAAGGACCTGGGTGTACTGGTTGTGTGTGATTGTGAGCCACCATTATAACACAGCCATGGCAAAAGCAAATCCTAGATAGTGTCAGAGGAGTTTTGTCCAGTGGAAGGAAAATAATTTTTCATTTTGAGGTCCCAGCTGGAGTACTTTATCTCACTCATGTTCCAGGAAAGAAAGAAAGAAAAAAATCAGACTGGAGCAGATGCATAGGAAAGCTACTAAAATGTTCATCCTCTCTTACAAGAGGAGCAAAGAAGATCCTGCGTCTCCCATAAACAGAGAGAAGAATATGCTTTGAGAATCGACATAAATCATCACTAGAGAAAATCCCAAAGAAGCCCGGTGAAGGGGTATTTAAGCCATAGAGAAATGTTGACACGAGAATAAATGGGCATAACCTCACCATGAATAAACACAGTTTGGAAATGGAACAAATTCAAATAAGAAGAGTAGTGGTGTTCTCCAACGGCCGTGTGAAGAGAGAGAAAGTGTGTGCAACGGGAGCAGTTGGGGGAAAGCTAGTATTTCTTCAGATCTTAAAAGAAAGCTGTGGAGACGTTAGGGAAAAATTTTTATCTCATGCATTTCATCCATGAAGTATGTGAGGTTTTACACAATCACTTCTTTGAACAAATAAGATGGAACACCACGTGCAAAAGTAAGACTGACATTGTATTTGAATGGCAAAATTTTGCCTAACTAATTTCATTCAAAAGCTACATTTAAGTATTTTGAGTGGTTCTTTGCTATGTAAAAAGCATAGACCGACAATTTGTTAATGACTTTGTAGCAGCACTGAAGTTCCTCCCAGAACTGTAAATACATACACCATAAGTAGCATGACCTACAGAGAAAAGAAGCCTGGGTTGGAATATAAGAAATCAGAGTAAGAGAGGCCATTATTCTAAATAGCTCATAAAAAACATTTCAGCAGTTTAAAAGCACCATGACATACAATATAGGGAGGAAAAAAAAATTATTTAATCGTAAAATTACATATGGGCAGAGGTACAAGGACAGAGGCACTAATAACCACCAGATTAGTAACTTCCAGATCACTAACTGGATCTTGATTCGGAGGAAAGCAGTCCAGAGAAAAACCACAACGAAATATATGTAGGACTTTCCGAGACTTCTGGTGAAAGACATCTCTGCCCAAAGCAGTTAAGAGTCTAAACAGGGGAAGCCAGACCTGCTCAAGAGAGAGGGATACAGCTCCAAAAGCGTGGTTTTGAAAAGAGGGACCTGAAAGCAGGCGATGTTTGATGAATGAGAAAGAGACAGTGTTCCAGGTGAATTGTGTACAGAGTTGGAATGACTATTTCTGCCTGTAGCTGGAATAGGAGTTTTAACTTTTTGTGCCAATACAAAATTCATAACATTAATGCGTTCATTCAGGAAACGATCTCCTGGCAGTCTATAGTGAAGCGTCTGTGTGCAAGAATCCACACAGCTGTGTAATGGGAGAACAAGTTCAGGCGGAAGGACAAGTCTAAATACAGCTGCCTGGGAGGACTGCTGTCCGTGCCGAGCACCGGAGCCCATGGGGACATGACTGCTCTCCTGCCACACGATCCGCTGCCCAGCGTGTGTTACTTTCTGGGTGCTGACCAGACCAAAGCCTTTGCCCTTCACCAAGAGTCATACACTATAGGATCTCGCATGTGAAAGGAGGACAGGAAAGGAACCAGGAGGGTGTCTGGTCACCGATCATAATGAGAATCCAAACTTCTCCCTTGAATCAAGACACGTACTGGAAATAGCAAGAGCTGGCACTCGGCCCCTGGCGGGTTTTAGCATATAGTTTTAATACTGTGTGGGTTGGATGTAATCATGCTGTCTGATGCACCCAGACTGCCATAACAGACAGACTATATTGTACCTGCATATGGAAACAGAGCTCAATAAAAACATCAGGCTGGCTGCCAGCACAATACATCTACGCACACAGCCTCCCCCCAATCTGCTCTGAGGTTACAGTGATAGTGTCTGCCAAAACGTAGAAGCTGACAGGTTGTTTACTGCCAACCTACTGTATCTCAGCTCTTTCAGACAATTTTAGATGCAATAATAGTTCCATATTTTCTCTGATACCATGGAAGAGTGCTTTTGTCTAATGAGTTGAACATGACACTTAACAGAGTCCTACCCTGTGCTTTCATTCAGGACATCAGTGAGCACTAGTATCTAACTGTAATGAGGCTTCACGTCCCAGGGATAGATTTACCACGGGGCTACAGCAGTGCAGCAGAACTTACATTGCAGCTCTCATCATTGTCAGGCCGGTGGGGAAGGATGTACGAGAGAACAGAGAGCGGTCCATCACACTTGTCGGCTGGCTGAGTGAAATCTAAGCAGCTGGTTATGATGGCATAGTAATGAGTAGGAACGGGGATGGCACTGCCTTCCACAAACCTGGGGGAATAAAGCAATCATTTATCCACAAACGATAAAGCTGTTTGGAAGAAGGTTACACAAACAGCATGGTCTTTCCTCCCCTACATGTGAGGACACACGTACGTTGTGGAGATGTGTTTGATTCCTGGACAGTGTCTGAAAATGAGCATTCAATTAGTTCCTGTTTTGATACTGCATTACAGAAATACCACACACCAGTGCTGAAAGGCTTCTTCAGTTCAAGGACACAGAGAGAAAGCATTACTGAATTAACGAAAGGCTTCAGTATCTAACTCAATACCACTGCTATGGTTTGCTCTGGTATCCAGTTGTCAACTCTTTAGTTCTGGAGAATTTTAGAGAAAATAGATTATTTGGAACATAATTCAGCTTCATTTCAAGGATGAATGAACACTTAATTTCAAAGTCAAGGTGAACAGTTACCTGCTGAATTGCCATTTCCATATTTTTACCACTGTCCTACCTGCAGAGGCATTCAGTCTTGATGAACAATAATTTTTAAAAGAGCTAGAAAATTATATCTCCTCCCAAAAATCAAATAATGTGCAGCGAATTAGTTGTTTAAGATAAAGCCACCATTAAGAGAAGCAACAGCAAACCAACATAAAAACAAACTCTTACTGTTTTATTTTGTCAGGTGTGTCATGTAAACCATCATAATCATAGTCAAAGATTGGTCCACTTATAACATTGACTCCATTTCGTTCAGTGGCGTATCTCTTCACCAAAACCCTTTGGAAATAGTTCCATACCTCTGTGGGGAAAAAACAGCAGTAAAAAAAAAAACACATCAAAATTTGGATAAGCCAAAACATGTCAAGATTACAAACAATTATTTTCTTTCCTGAAAGTAAAAGTCCAGTGGACATCATTCCCACGATGGCAGGGGAAATCAAAGACTAAGTATTACAGATTTACTGCAGCTTCATTCAGTTTGGTCAATAAAGCCTATTCAGACTTCTTTGTTCTCTGTTGACTTTTTTTCCCCAACCAGTGATAAAGGAAATGCACGGTACTGCTCCCAGGCTGGCATTGCCATAGACAGTGCACAGAGAGCTTGCTATTCCTTCACCAAGCAGCAGAAACAGCTATTCACATGCTTTTGATGTCCCTGTAAACAGTTACTTTGTCTTTCTTATCTAGTTACAGGGAAAGGTACTGTGTTTTTTTCATTCTAGAAAGGAAACAGCACTGTGATTAAAAGCAAAGCCCAAACATTTTAAAAGAAAGGGAAATACCAAGGTCATATTCTTCCAGTTAAATTCTCCTTGGATACAAAATGTCCAACTTTTAAATTAGGTACTGTCAAGGACGACCAAATTATGGCATGGCATCTCATTAAAGCAACTTTTGGGAAGAGCATGACACTTATTCTCCCACCACGCCCTCCTCAACCTTAAAAAGTTAAGATGCTTGCAGAGACGGGAAACACACTGGAATCTCCAGTTACATCATTCTTTTCCTTCTTTTTCCCTTTTTATCTTAACACTAACAGAAGCTCGTGTAACCAAAACATCCCAGACTTATATAAGTTTAACTTTTGTCTTGCCAGCTCAGACTGTTAAGCCCACGGTTCCCCGGCGAGCGCTGACGGCAACACCAGCCGCAGCGAGTTCCCCAGCACACCTGGACCCAAGACTGCTCGGTGCCACATGAACTCCCTGCTCGGGCTGATGCAGAGGGCCCCAGAAGCAATGGTCTAACAAAAACCTCAGCTGCGGTAACCACTTGGCAGTACCACTCCTCCAGCTGCTCGCTCCTCCGATGCATCCGCCTTAACAATAAAAACAGCCCAACAAGGAAAGCTTTTTTTTTTTTCCTGTCCCCCTTGAGTTTTCCAGCTGAATCGGTTCCCCAGTTGGGATCCCACTGGAGCCTCACAGACAGCAACGCCAGTGCCATGGGGAGCCAGCCCAGGGCCATCATCTCGCAGTTCCAGCAAAGTGGCAGCTGCTTAAGCCAGACTCACTACAGAAAAGCTGGATACAGAATTATCATCTGGGGGGATGGGATGGGACACAGAATTAAAAAAACAAAGCAGAGAAGGGGGCCTCTGCAGCCAGCACTGCCACCAGAGCCAGCACACCGTAAAACTGCCACTTTGCATTTGCCCTGTTGTGGAAAAAGCTCCGTATACTGAGCTGATAATCAGCTCTCTACACAACCCGCACACATACAGTGGTTTGTAACTCCCCAGGAATGATTAATTCCAGCATTTGTTCTCAGGGAATGCTCCATCCACTTGTGACGAAGAGTGAGGCCACTAGAGAAAATAAGCTGCTGGTGGTGGGTTGTTCTCTGTGATTAGCATCTCAGCTAATTTGCTTAGACTAACATTAGCATAAAGAGCATTTTTATGAAGTGATTTGAGAGTGGGAAATCCCCAATAATTTTGCGCTCTGTAATCAGTTAAGTGCCTTCACTCAAATTTCCAGCAAACATCACCACTTGATCCTACTCAGAGGTTTTCCAGTTAAAGACACTCTTTTCTGGTTAAAAAGAAAAAGCTTCCCATAGGCTTTGATGTCGATCCAGACCTCTCTGGCTTAAAATCTGAATTGGAAATCTCACAAGAACAGGCTCTTGAGATTCTTCCAAGGTTTCACGGTTCCTGCCAAGCCAAAAATGCCACCAGAATAGTCTGATGGTTTTCCTACCTCTTGGCAAAACTAGAGAGAACAGGGATGTGCAGACAAAAGAAATGTTAATATTATATTCCTGCAGTGCTGAAAGTTTCAGCCAGGTTTAAGTCATTCCTCATTTTCCATAAATTGGTTTCCTCTTCCTTTTTTTTATAGGTAATAAATATGTTTGGTCTCCCTCTAAGGGCATGAGTAGAAATTCAGAAATAATCACTTGTCCCTGAACTACAACAACATGCTAAGCACATACTCCCAGGCTCGTGTTGAGAAGGAAAAACCTGTTCCCTAAGAATGTTCTGCACTAACTTGGGCTACAGACAAGAAAACCTGAATGGTCTTGCACAAACTGAATTACTGTGGCATGAAGCAAAACTGCTGAATAACAGCATGTCTATGCTCTTATCTTAGCCCAGCACCAAGGAAAATAAACGTTTCTTAAAGCTTGAGCCTTTCTCGTGGTATTTTGCCCACCCACCTATACAGATGCCCACATCTATTATCTGCTGGCTACAGATAACTGAACAGTATGTTCTAAACTTCTCCCATCAATTCATTCTATAGTCCAACACACATATCATTAAAAAAAAAAAAGCATTGGTAAAGAAAAATAAAGCTGTGGAAAGGGCACTTACTTTTGAAGGCAGGATATATTGGAATGACATTTGTTATTAGAAAAGCGTCATATTTTGCTTCTGCAGAGGAACTTAATTCTGTCAGCAATAAACCAGAGAAATATTAATACGGTGAAATATCAGATTCAAGGAACACAAAAATATTTTTAAAGTATCTTCAGAGATCAACCAAAGGAATACTGTCATCTCAACAGCAAGCTGAATGCTATATTCAGAAGTGTACATAATATGGATAAAATTTTCCTTTAATGTGACAGCTGGACATCAAAGGTAAGGATTTTATCTTAGCTTCAACTGTCAACCAGTTCAAAACATTTTTATAGCTCGTATATGTTGGCAGTCTTAAAAGTCAGAGAGCTGCTCTGCAGGCTTTCACAAAAGAGGCACACAATTTCCAGGGAGGGGAGTGCAGGATTATCATCTAGTTGTAAGCAAGCCTCTGCACCAGTAATTCCATACCAGAAATCCACCAGAAAATATTTCTGCCACTGAGTGAGGAAGGCAGAGCAATGAATTTCACAGCTGTGAGACAGTTGTGTCCCTTGAATGTTTATTGATCCCAGAAGATCACTGCTCCAAGACTGAACCAATGTAACTGCAACAGGAGAATCCAGAACACTCCTTTACACAGGCTTTCTACTGGCACTGTTTCTATAGGATTGTAGAAATTTTTACAGTATACAAGAGTCTAATATGGATTTATAAATTAAATATATGTTTATTTTTCTGCTGTTTGCATTCAAAATTAAAAATTCTGACTAGATTCCCAGTTCATATATGCTGGTATCTATCCACTGGCTTTAAAGGGCTTGCTTTTGAATATTGTCTTCTAGCTTGTACTCCTGCTCTGTGCAATTCTTTATTCACCTTTATTTTTATTAACTAAACTGGGACACTTCACTTCTGGTGCATGAAGCTGGGCACCCGTTTGGAGCATCTCACAGAGTTAAGGGACCACAGCCGTGATGGCAACCTGTGACACTGGGCCCTCAGTCCTCAGCAAGCGCAGCAAGAATAATGTATCCATCCCATTAAACCCCATATGTGACACTGGTGCAGAAGCAGCTCCTCTGAGGAGAAGACATCACGGAGAAAGAAACCACTCCGGAGCGGGCGGAAATTAAACCATTGCTACCTATATTCTTTCCCAACAGTCTCATAAAAACCCTTTTGTCTGTTTATATCTGATGGGAGTTTCTCTTCGTACCTAAGGTTTTCCCTAAAAAAAAAAAAAAAAGAAAATTACAAAATCTCTAGGTATTAAAAAGCTCTCTGAACTTACGAGGAGGGAAGAGGAAGCCATAGGAGAGCTGTCTGTCGCCTCTGTAGGCTGCGCAGCTCTGGCTGTTGCCTGGAGAAATGCGGAGGTCAGGCCTCACACAGCTGGCCAGGTGTTCCGGGACACCCGACACCTCTGCCTGCATTGAGGAACATGCACAGAAATGACCGGAAAGGTAATTCCAGCATTTATAGCCAAAAGAAACAATTTCATGTAGTCAATAGGTTACATGGAAGGCCTTGTGTGGAGTAAAATAAACCACCCAGCTGTACAACCAAGTCCTGCTCCTGTACCCGTGCAGAGCCCCTCCTTCAGGCAGCAGAATTCACCATGGGAAATAATTCAAATGAAGTCACTGATTATGCCATCACGATAAAACAAAGCCCCATCAAGCAAAACTTACAAACAAAATGAAAACAGGAACAGAGAGATATACAGCCCTTCTGCCATAAAACTTTCTTTCCCTAAAGGAAAAAAAGGGATTTTGGCTTTTTTTTCATTGGTATTTGACGTAGTTTGTGGTGGGAAACTCTACTTGGGGAAGGGGAATTTTAGGACTTCAAGAATAAAGGTACCAAACAGATTTCCCCAGGATTTTTTAAGCACTTTCCAAGAGCAAAGACAGCACTGACCTGTTTGGAAATAGTGTAGGAGGTCCAGAGGGGCATCAGGAATGTTTCGCTGTAGCCACTTTCAAAGTCATGGTGATGCAAGATATTGTACTTTGTGCGGTACAGTACTGCGGGGCGCCCATATAGGAGATGCTTCTCTACAGATCAGAACAAATTACACTTACATTTATTACTGAAAGCCTTAAAGATGAAAAAAAAGGAGTTTGCCTACCAACATACGCTGATTTTGCAGTGATCCTTAGTGGGATACTGATCCTGAATAACTGCTGAGGAAATCTTGTAACAGAAAGAGCAGCCGTTCTTCAATAGTTTGGTTGGGATCCCCGTTTCCAGGCTCACAGTGCACTTTGAGGTTAAAAGTCCCTTCCGCACTTGAAAGCTTGTTGGGGTCACAGCATGGAGAGAGGGTGTTTCTCCAAACACAGGAGACTCCACAAGGATCTCTGTGTCCATGTTTCAGTGAAATCCCATTATCACATGAGGTGATAAGCACTTCTTTTGTAGCTTTAAATCAGCCCCTGTGCTATCACTCCCGCCACTCTTCTCCAGACTTTCTCTCCTTCCTGTTTTCGCTAAAGTCCCTCACAAAAGGGAGGCAAAAGTGCTCACTCACTAAAAGAGTATTTTTTCCTCAGTTGGTTGATACAGATCATGTTCTGAAGACTGATGTGCTATTTTCTGTCAGCAATATCCAAGAATACGAAACAAACAAAAAACCCCTTTTCCTAACTTTGTCTACAAAAAGACATTTCCAACTCTGCAAAACTTGCTTTTCTTCTATCTGCATGTTATGGTTAAATATCACCAGATACCTCTGACAAGCTATCTTATAAAAAGACAAAAACATCATTCAAAGAGGTAGAAGAAAAATAAATTTCCTGGCTAATCTTGTGTTGTGCTGCATGGTTCATTGATTTTGATAACCATTTGGCAAAGAGGCTTAGCTTGCTTTCGGAAATCAAAACACAGAAACAAGGAAAGCGGCCTAACATTGTTCACAGATAGGCTTTTAACCTGAAAGAAAAGGGCATGTTTTATTAGGGTTTGAGTTCAAATAGAGGATATTTTTATAGGACACAAGAAAGAAAAGTAGGAAAATCCTTGTCTAAGGACAAAGATGATAAACTTGGTTTATTCAAGAGGAACTGAAGTCATCTTTTTCTCCTGCATGTCAACAACAACATCAGCGAAGTATGCACGGTGCAGCATGCGGGAGAAGGGAATTATCAACTAAATGCAGGAAGATCCGTGAGGAGGTGCTACAGCCTGTCATAAACTACATCAAAATAACTTGCACGTGGCAGAACTGCTTGTTGTTTAAATAAGGGACCCTTCATTCCATCTAACAGACAACTTACAAATGAAATTGGTTTAAAAGCTTATATCTTAAAATAATAAAAAATACTATTTTTTATACTACTGAAGCGAAGAAGCATCACAACTTTAAACCAAAGTAAAGATGTTGACATATCTAGGAGTACAATGGTGAGGGTGTTTGCCACAGTAGGGAGTAGCTCTTCACTAATTGGAAAAATCAGTTTAACAAGATGAAAGATGCAGAAAGGCAATTTAACTCACAAAAAAAAAAAAAAAGGAATCATTTCAGCTCTAGAAACTGAAGGATAGGCTGCATTGCCTGTTCATGACAGAAAAGCTGAAGAAGTAGCTTCACAAGGGAATTAAAAAAAATCCCAACTACTTAGTCATCTAAGCAATAAGATTTGAAACATCTCAGAAGTCAACGTCTAAACTCAAAGCTTCAGAATTTGCTGATTTGGACAACTGTTGTGGTGAGGGGAATGCTGTGAATTGTTATGCTGAACCGGATCACGACTGTGAGAAGCAAAGCTCTTCTTTGGTGCACCTTTCAGGCTGTGTTGCTGCTCAGAAAAGCAGTTCCCCTCCCCTCTGGTCCTGCTGTTACACTTTAACCTGGATCACATGTGGTCTATTTTTTTTATCCCATTAATAGCTTGTGGTTGAATGGAGTACTGCCTCATGCACCCTCTCCTTTGCTCATCTCTCTGCCTCCACAGCAGAGATTAAACCTCCTAAAGGTGATGGAAAGGAAGAGCTAAAACTCATATCACTGAGCAATACTTTAGTCCTGATTATAACAAAGATAGTGTGCACTCCCTCATGTGAGCAGCACAATCTCGCCCACATATCGCATGTCTGTCTATGTGCTATTTTGAGAGTTATTTAAAAAGACTGTTTACTACACATTAACTAAACAAAAACAGAAGTTTCTCTGGTATCAATGACACAAAGTAACTTGCAAAAGAAAACAAAAATCACTTTTTTTCACTGAGGCAGCAGGCTCTTACCTTCTGTTCCCTTGACATGAAAGCGCTTGTTGAGTTCATCCAACTTGTTCTTCTCAAGAATAGAAAAAAAGAACAAAATTAGAATCACTGGAGCATTCTGACATCTCGTTCTACTAGGCATCCAGCAAAACAAAACTAGTGCTATGAAACACTGATGATTTTTTTGTTTCCTGTTTTACAAAAAAAGCCGTAATGGTTCCAAAAGGGCACAAACACTTCACAGGAAGGATCTGGAGAATTCTTATAGATCAAACCCTTTCAAAATAGGTAAAATGGCTACAGCTTTACTAGGCAACTACTGCTAACAGTGGAAACATAGAATCTAGCCCATCAGCAGATCCTAAACACCTACCTTATCATCACATGTACATCCGATGTCAAAATCTGATGCAGAAGGTAGAGCGACAGGATAGAGTGGCTTAGCAACTTCATCTGGCACAGTTGGTTTATAAAAATTGGCTCTCAGCAGGTGATTTAAACTTCCATGGGTGCCATTATTGGGAGCAGGCTTTAATCCAAGCAGATCTATGAAACCACCAAAGGCAAATGAACGTTAGATTCCAAACGTATTCAGCAGCATCTCTGCTGAGCTAAGACATTGATTTGCAACACTGTTTACACCCACAACATATTAATGAATGTTTTTAATGTAATAAAAATACTAGCCTTTTTTCCAAATTATAAAATTGCAGATGCTGCCTGACTAGTATGATAGACTTTATGACAAGAAGGTTAGTTTGCATCAAGACATTGGAAAACTGTTATTACTACTCCTGCAGCTTCCAGTGCAAACCTATGGTCAATGTGCTCACCTTACACCAACCATCCGGAACACAGTGTTATTAGTCAACTGCTTTATAGATAAGAGATAATTATCTTTTTGGTATTCCATGTTTGGAAAAAAAAACAACAAAGTAAATTACACCTTTGGCTTGAAAGTTTTATTGCCCTGGAAAATCCATATTAAAGAAAAGATCCTAATGAATACCTGTATACATCATCAGATTGTTCTTCATGGCTACAGTATGAGTTCAGGAAACGTAGTCATGCCAGGAGATGCCATAGAAACCTAAGTGATGCCCCTGCGCTGCTCCATGAGGCATGCAGGTACAGAGGAAGCCTCTGAACAGAAACCTTCTTCCCAGTCTGGTGAGCTGTGGACACCACGTTCTGTAGTGGTGCATGTTTGATCTCTGCATGCTGCACGCAGCAAAACTAAGGTAATTGCCCTTATTGGCCAGCTGCTAGACTAGAACAAACTGAGGCACCTGAGAAATGCCTTCAGCCCTCTTGGCCAAAAGGCAGCTTCTTGGAAAGGGGGCACTGGAGAAAGGATGCTGGGAGGGAGTCAGGGCATGAGCTGATGGGTGCCTGAATGAAACCCTATTAGCTAAAACAGAGTACAATTCCTAAGCAAATAGCTTACCACACATGACGTTGTAAAGTTCAATATTTTCGAAAGGAGGTACTTTGGTCTTGTATTTGAATGTAGGGCCGTAACCTATAAAGACAGTCTTGAGGGAAAGAAAAGAAAAGAGACAAGAATACAAAAGAGCATTAAAAGGCAGGGTTTTTTTCAGTGAATATTTACATTTCAGACACCTTTAATTTCTTCTGCCTTCAGTGACCCTTCCGCAAAGGTTACTGCATTGCTGATACCTGCATGCTGTTAATCTTGTTGTCATAGCCATGGTCTCCATGGAAGAAGCATTTTCCCGTTGGCTTCTTGTAAACGTCCACAGCTTTCCTAAATTGACAGAGTATTAGAAAATTTCCTCAGAGGTGTAGGTACAGTGGTTGACATAAAAACGTACTTTGGGGGTAGAAGGGATAAGGTTACAAGGCAGTGCATTGCTTATCTTTCTTGAAAAACAGCAGTGGGGACTGCAGGCTCATCCAGCAACCCCAGGGTTTCTACCTCTGCTCCCACTATAAGAGGGTGCAATCCTAAGAGCCAGCTCCTACTCACTGATAACAACCTTAGTATCTATTTACTTATTTTCTCAGACTTGCTCATATCTCATCATCTCCTACAGATTGGAGGGATTTTGGACCATACTTTTCCAATCCTCAAAAGGCCAACAGAGGCTTCTAAGAAAGCACTTCTGTGATGTTATAAAGCTGCAAATATCATACAGTGCTGTAAAGCGCTTTCACCTGTTTGCCTTCCACCCAATAAATAAAAATGGGGAGCAGAAACAAAGCTGGAAGCAAAAGAGAAATATTGTAATGAAGATAAATAGCTGAAAAAACAAGTGTTGCATCATGGGAATGCTAATTATCAGCTTGTTAACGAGTACTTTTTTACAAAATGTGTGGAAAATAAGTACTGTGTCACAGGAATTATAATTACAATCTTGTTCCAGAGTACTTTTTTTACAGTTTTATGAGGGCCATGTGCAGGCAACACATGCAGTGAGCCAGATTATCCTACAAGTTAATTTCTTCATCTGCAATAAAATGATGCTCAGCCAAAGTTTGATTTTGGCCTTGTAAATTACTAGAGTTGCAGCAATCAGGTCTGTAACTACCACTTTCCTGGCTGTGAATATACAATGAATTAAGTTACATTAGCAAATGAGTTACTGGTGAATGAGATTTCAGAAGATGCAAAGAGCAAATAAGCCAAAGAAAGTCTGATGTAATTAATGAGAAATTACTAAATGTAAGTAAACTTGGGCCATCCCATTAGTTCCAGTAAAATTCTTAAAACTAAAACCTTTATAGGCCTAAAACTCAGAGTGTGATTCTTTGAAATGTACATAAACCCTAGCCACAGAAATTGTACAGGGCAACCAGCCAGCCAGCTGGCGGAGTTACGCAAGGAAGCAATTGGGGTTTCTCATTCACTGCTTCAGCAGAGTGATCCTTGCATAATTCACGGAAAGATAAGCACAGATGTCAAAAGGCACTTACAACACACCGTGGGTTTGCCTGGCAGCTGTATGGGCAAAAAACCCTACCGTAATTTAAAGCTTGTAACAGACTACTGTGAGCCAAAAGCTGTGTCATCTTCCAAGAACCACTGAGTCAGATTTATGCATAAAGACCCAGCCATTCTCATACTGCAATTCACAACACGTCAAAAGATAAAAGCAAGAAAAATAATATATATTAAAACAGAAAGGAGTGCACCATTCATAAACAAAGGCTACTCCTCTCCTGTTCACTCTATACATATATGTGCCAACTTGGTTTCCTTGCTCAATCTTTAGCTAAGAGTATTAAAAATTGCTCACGTTCTATAACTGAAAATTCAGACGCATATGTCACCCTGTCACCTTCCACATGTTCTCAGGCATTCACTCACTCTGCCAATATCTCCATTTTCTTTCTATTCACCCATTGCATCTACTCAGCCTCTTGTTCCCTAACACCCCCTGGTCACATATGCCCCCCCTATACCTGAGATCATCAGTCAAAAAACACACAGCTGCTTGAGGAAATGAGTCTGGGTTTCTGCCCTCTATCCAGGTATTGATTTTGCCAAACTTTAAAACAATTTTGTGTTCTGAGCCACATACCCCTGCACCAAATGTGACTGAACCTCACCAGGAGTTTAAAACTCCTGTTGCTCATGGAGTACAGGAGCAGGATGCTGACAGAGAGGGAAGCCCAAGGTGTCTTGTTTCCTCAGAAAAAAAGGCTGAAAATCAGGATGGAAGCAAAAGCAAGAGTTTACCTCGCCACATGCCATTTGCGATCCACCAGTAAATGGACATCCTCAATTCTTCGGTTGTAAGCGTAGTGCAAGCGTTTCGGCAGGTGCTGTTTCAAGTAAGGCTTGAAGTGCTGATCTGGCTTTCTACACTGAAAAATAAATGGTTACAAACAACACTGCTGTCAGTTAGCTTAGACGCGCATAAAACCTTGAACTACAGAAATCAAGCTGTTAAGGTCATTACTGATGATGTCTACAAAACAAAGTGTACACCTAGAGTATGTGGTCCAGCCCTTTCTGTGCAGCATTTACGTAAGACCAGGGCCCAGGGAGTCATTCAAAGATGTATTTGGAAAGCTTCATTCTCATGACAGTCTTTTTGAAAGCATCATGCAAAACATCACAATTACTTAGCTCACAGATGAAGAATTTTATTCTAACTGGACCAAAGCTTAAGTTTCAGAGGAAAGCTGAATGCTCAAAATACATCTCATCTGCAGATATACTTAAAGCTGTCTGGTTAGAAAATTTTATGTATTTTTTTCTAATCAGCTTTTATTTTAAACACTTTTTTCCCATTAAAAGCAAGGTTATGGTTGAAGGCTATCAAATGAACTTTTTCAGTGACTTCAAAGTGCTAGTAAAATATTTACCCTAGAAGATTACTTTCCATTTCTGAAGGAACGAATAAATAGACTCCATTCAGGGAGTCAAGGCAGTCAGGGAGACTCTGGTTTTGCACTGCCCAAAAAGGTTATAAAAGCTACTACAGCAGCAAACAGTGGAATTTATGACAAACATTAATCTGTACTCATGAAGGGCACCATTTAACACTCTTTATTCATGTTAATGGTTGGTTTTCCTGCCTAAAGAGTGAGGAGAGAATGCTGAATAATGCCTGAAATTAGCATGTGATGTGAGCGGTGCAGTATACAGAGATACCTCCCAGTCCTAAATACTTACTGTAAGGTTGGCAACAATCACTTTAGGATCATCTGTAAAGCAAAGAAAAAAAAAGATAAAAGTATAAAAGATTAACAATTTGCAGAAGAAAACACAAGGTAACAATATAGTTTTACAGAAGCGTTCTTCCTAAAAGTTGGCTGATCTTTACTAAAAGTACACTATATGTCAGATGAGCTATCCTGAAGATGAACTAAAACTGTATACTATTTACTTAGTGATATTTTAGTTGCTTAGGTAATGTTGCTCACTGTTTTGTGATTTGGGCC
>Ga0065711_1033851_pt1 | contig 24726 bp, 8 predicted proteins | sample Hoacrofraction12_FD_59098 | JGI IMG/M metagenome (GOLD analysis project Ga0065711, IMG submission 59098) | Hoatzin crop microbial communities from Cojedes, Venezuela - Epithelial fraction 12 v2 (version 2) | ecosystem: Host-associated > Birds > Digestive system > Esophagus > Crop | place...
CGCCGCGAGCGTCGCTTCGAGGCCGCCGCGCGCCCCTCCCGCCGGCGGGCGCGGGGCGGCCTCGCCCTTCCCCAGCGCCTCCCCTCAGAGCTCGACGGCCGCGGAGCCGAGGGGCCCTGAGGCGGGCGGTAGGTGTGGGGCGAGGCGGGCGCAGAACGTTCTGGAAGCGTGAGGGGAGGCTTGGCTGCCTCAGTTGTATCAGTGCACGAGAGGTGGGGTAGCAGTGTGCGTCTGTGGAGCGGACTGGTGTAGCCTCCTTTCAAAGCAGTGTTTTGTGCTAAACGTTACCCACCGCTGTGCTACAGGCAGAGATCTCTTTGGTCACGATGTTTGAGACGACCTCAGCGCTGCTGCGGTAGGTGAGGAGAGCTCATCCGTGTGAAATGGCTTCAATTAATAGCTAATTATATGAGGCGATGCTTCTGTGAGAGCAAGGTATCCCAAGCCGTTTACAACGGGCTATGTCTAGTTACAGCATGTGTAATGTAATTTGATGTCTGCTGCTACAAATGCAAGAGTTAAAAATAAACCCCTAATGGATAGGGAAGCGTATCTTGTGTATGCCACAACTTGGTTTCAAGGAGGATGAATAGCTTTAAAAATCTGGGGGGTTATTTTAAAGAAAGCCCAAAAAACAACAAGAAAAAAAACCCCCAAACACACAGAAACCCCCAACAAACAGCAAAACTTTCCGGTGAAAGTAGAGCAGCGCTGGTTGGAGATGTTTGTCTGTCTGTTTTCTCCTAGGGTGGTTGTTTCTGAGAGGATAAGCTTCGCATGCTTGCAGGTCTTTAAAAAGTACTGGTTTCTGTCTGGCACTGAAAGGAGCGAATGTTTGGGTTTTTTAGTTTTGGAGGGGTTTTGTTGTTTGTGTTTTGTTTCCTGTGCGTGTGGTGTAGTGCAGCAGAGGAAGGAGTCAAGGCCTTTGGGGTGTGGGTGCTGCCCAGGCACAGCCGGCCTGGGGAATCGTGCAGGTGGGAAAGGTGAAGAGTAACGAGCCTTCAGCTGGACAGCGGGCAGCACTGGCACGCTCCTCACGGCCTGGGCCTTCCGGAACGTTTCTTTTAATTTCTTGGTGTTTCCAAGTGAGAAATGCTTAGTTAGGTAAGAGTCAAATTCGGTGAAGGGGCTGCGGTATTGTTCCTGTACGGACAGGGAGGCAGAGCCATGGGAAAAGAGACAGCAGCACATTTTTGTACTGAGATTTGAAGAAGGGAAGTAATTATGACTTTATCGGTTTAATGTCAGTCGTTCTGTCTCTCTCTGTTTTGACACATTCAATTCTAGTGACTGGTGATAAAGAAGATGAGAGCGTTAGGGAGGTTTGAAGGAAAAATTTTAATGGGGGGAAGCAAGGGGAGAAAAAAAAAAACAACCTGTCGAAGACAATTTCTGGCAGGCAGTCGGGTTCCTGGTGCAGACAGATTGGCTGATGTTGATTGTTGACAGCTTCTGCAGCTTGCTAATTACAACTGTAAAAAATTCAGGTGAATGACAGTAACTTGAAATGTTAATTCTGCTTTTTTTATTTTGCAGCTGCAACTGTTAGTTGGCTATCGCCATAATTGATGGACACTGCCAGTTGCTTAGACAGATGGAAATTAATACTTGTGTTACCGTTAGAACTCACTATCACAGTCACGTTTTGATTAGTCCCCTGCGCCGAATTAATGTGTACGAGACAGTGTGTACAGAAGGAGCAAATGCAACTTGTACCTGCAGACCAGCCAGCGGCACTGTACTCGTCTGTCTGTGCAGGGCTGTGCAGCTCTAGGCCGCGGTAAAAGGTGGTGAGACTGGGCTGAGCGCGAGCTGTTAGCTCTGTGTCCCTGTGGACGTGATGGGTCGAGCCGTTTTGTGAGTGCATTTTGAGGCTTGTGAGTTATCCCAGTCGCTAGGCTGGCTTGGGGAGGAGGTCCCTGTGCTCAGTGGTCCCCCACACGAACCGGGTTCAGGCTGGAGTGGTTTTCTAGTAGTACTGTCTTAAATACGATGGAGGTGGGAAGTATTAAAATGCATGGCAGTAGTGTAGGGTTTTCCCATGACGATGTTAACACTTGACTCTTCCTTGCATGAAAGGAGAAGGGCTGGAACAAGACACAGTTGTTGTGCCTGTTTGCATTGAAAGCATGTGTACTGGGAAAATCAATAATAAATGCTTTCTGTCACCAAATATAGTCCCGTATGTCTTAAGGCTGGGAGGTATGAATTCTGACTGAAGGAAGCTTCCCTGCAGTGGCAGCACTCGAGGTGGCCTGCACGTACAGGCTGTTTCTGCACGGTGTTCTTCATTAAGGGTAGTGGTTTCTCTATTTCACCTGGCCTTCTATTTTCACAAGATTTAAAGGCTGAGATTCCCTTGAGTCCTAAAGCCTGTGTCAGGAAGCACCAGTGGAGTTTTTGGCTCTTTCTTTCTTTTTGTGTGCCCATTAAATATTTGAAATGAGAAAGTATTTCTTTTTCTGTATTTAAATGAATTGAGACTAGACCTGTCAATTTTTGCCAAGGTTATAAGCAAATAAGAAAAAAACTTCTTTGGCTTTTGAATTGTTTCAATGATACCATACAGACAACTGAAAGTATGCCAGGCTCTTTGAGCTGGGGTTGTGACCTTCTCTCTTCTCTGTTTGATTTTGTTTTTTATATCGAGGCTGATAGCTGTTGCAATGCAATATTCTAAATACAGGCTGTAAGACCCTGAAAAATGTTGTCTGGATGTGAGTGTGCAGCTGCAGATGTTATCAGAGGTTAGAAGAGAGCAAAAACGTACATTCTGAGGTGTTGGAGTTGTTGATGCAGTGTAAAACAGATGACCTGCTTACTAGGATAGTGCATGCAAGAACAGGCTCTCTGTTTTCCTGAGCTTCTGAAAAAGGTTAGATGTTGTTAAAAATTACCATAATAATGTGGGAGTCTGAAGATTTGTGCCAGAGTTGGTGGAAGCTTGTGGCTTAACTTGTTCATCATCAGAAAGGCAGCTATGACCTTAACTGGTGTCTCTGAGTTGTAGCTACCTGCAGATCGCGTGAGCTGGAAACTGTAATGCTGGTTGAAAGGAAAATGCCTAGAGGTAGGGGAAGTAAAAGCAATTAGTAATGTCCAGTAATACACAGAGGAAAGCAGCAGTGGGGTGAGGCTTTCCTGAATAGAGCTGTGATGTTCCAGGTGGAAGAAATGGGTTCAGAGAGTCCTTTGACTTGCTTGCAGGTGGACCTGCTTTCTCTGTCTGGTTGTGGGCTGGGGGGGCTGGGTCAGGTAAGAGCCTCGCAAGGCTTGGTTGCTGAGGAAGGAGGTGGTGGCTCAGTTTATCTCTCTGAGGACTTAGTCCTTTCTGAGAGGTGCAGCCTTGTGGGGGTGAAGCAGGTCAGTGCATGCAAAGAGCTGCTTGTGTGCAGTGAGGGAGCACCCCAGAAGTGTTAGTCAAAGAAGCTGCTGAAATGTTGGATACTTTTTCACTAGGAAGGTGAATCATAGATTATGAGCCCTCTGAAGCTATCTTTTTTTTTTTAACAGTTTGCAGAACAGTCTACTTCAAGCTGTTGAGGAAAATGCTTTCCTTGGTGTTCAGAGACTTCGGCAAAGTGGAACTCTCTACCCTGGAGGCGTTCATGAGCTGTATTTAGAGGTAGGCTGACAGAACTGATAGCAGCTCAGCTCGAGGTGCAAATGTGTCTGTTTGCTGTTTTGTTGCTTCTGTGGAGGGGAGGTCATGCACACACCATCCTCTCTCCTCATCTCTCCTTCCCCCAAGCCTCCTGTGACCAAACTGGTGCCTCGTCCTAAGACCCACCAGGTCTGACTGGTAATTCTGACTTCAGAGCTAAAGTGTAACCAACTGCACAGGAGCTCCTCACTGGCCTGGCTAGCAGAGCTTTGGTGCAGGTGTAGCTGTGCACTTGCGTGCAGCACAGGAGATGTTGGTACGCTGAAGGTAGGATTGTGTTGCCAATTACTGGATATTAATGGCAGGATAGCATGCATATGCCTAAACTGGGAAGCAGAAGGTTAATAGACGAACAGCACCAGAAGATCCCATTTATCAGTTTCTATTTATCTCTCCTTGGGAGGTGGCAGGTTTACAGTAAATACCTTCTGTCCTCCTAATTTCCTAATGATGGGGATAATGATGGAGAATGGTGAAGTCATTAACTGGGACAGCCTCTGTGCATCACTCTGTCAACCACATCTCTCCAAGACCTGCAATGAAAAGTGATGGGGCCCAGCTGTTCACCAGATTCTCTTCCCTTCCCCCCTCCCCGTTTGCAACCCCAGTTGCAGGCTTAGCAATTAGAAAGAGGGGAAAAAGGAAAACGCACAAACCGGAAGACAAAAGCCGGTCCCTTCCTCTTCCACGGCGATGATAGCCCAGTCTGCCCTGCACGTGGTGCGTGTGGGGAGATGTACCAGTCTGACCCCGTTTCAGTGCTGGCGGTGCAGGGCGGTGGTGTCCCTGGGCCTCGCGCTGTCGCTTGGGCAAGGTGTGCCGTGCTGGAGAGGGCAACGGTTAACCGAAACGGGCAGGGCGTGGAAGGAGATTGTGCTTCTGGGACGGAGGCCTTGGGTTTACTTTGTGCTGTCTTTTGCTCTTGCCTTCTGCTGAAGAATTTTTTAAATCTCTGTAGAAATGTCTAACATTCTTCTCCATATCTGAAACTCTTTGCTGGAGTACTGGTGTGTTTCAGTGGTTAAAAAATTAATGGGTAAACAATTCTCAGTCGCGTGGTACGTCAGGGTAGAACTGCAGACAGCGTAAGTAGCCAGGCTCTGTTTCTAGATACCACTACTCGAAGGTACAAGTTCTGCAAGACAAAGATGTCCCTGAAACATGACCCAAAGTTCAGATGAAAATTTACCTAAGTAAACTGTTGCGTTGAAAAGCTTTTTTCCCCATGGCATTTCTTTGTGGCTGACTCCAGAGGTTTTTGACTGTATTTGTTTTGCCTTTGGACAATGGCTGTGACTTGGTGATTGTTTTCAGAGTGAAGAGTGGTTTACCATTTGTAACAGCCGTGTATTCATACAATGAATGCCTGTGGATTTATTGCCAGCCCTATTTAAAGCACTGCATTTCTCTCCGTGAGAGGTGGGAAAAAACCACCCCACCAGAGGGGCAATTGACAGTTTTTGTTACAATGAAAGGGAAAAATCTCATGTGTGCTCTCTCATATGCTTACAGTTTTCTTGTAAGTCTGAGCCTGTGTACGAGTGCCTTGAAAGCTTCTTGGCTTGACCTGTTTTCTAGTAATGTACTAGTTATTCAGTGAGATGTCTTCTTTTCTTGACTGTTCTAATTAATGCGTTAAAGCAATAGGTTTACCTGGAGCAAAGCTACAGAGACTGGCTGTGGCCTTGAGTACAACGAAATATGGTGGAGCTGTCCAGTTCTTCTGCGGATCATGCCCTTTGCTCTTTATTGTCAGCCATTTGCAGTGTCCGAGAGTCCGTCCTTCTGCCTGGGCATGTTTTGAAAAGAGAGGCCTGCCTGAAGTGGGGTTTTCCTGTGCATCTGCCATGTGTCGGGCTCATAAAAGAACTCTTGAGCTGTGGGAGCTCTGTGTTAGAAGGGTTCATTAACTTTCAAATGTTTCAATTGAGAAATTTCAGAGCTCTCAGCAATAGACCAAGGTGGCCAGCTCAGCCAAGAGTGTCCCCTGACAGTCAGGTACAGATGTGATTGCTAGTCAGAGTGCCATCAGAAACCTAATAGTGTCCCAGAAATGTCATACTTTAGCTGGAGAGGCTTACACCAGATGGCCCAGAGAGACACTAAATATTTTTTATTAGGCTTTGAGAGGTAGGAAGGTGGAGGAGCCTTTAACTTGTGGCATGCCCGGAATTTAGTCTGCAAAGTTGTAGAGCGTTTGGATCCCATCTTAATGTGACTCATCATATTCATTAAGCTGTCCTAGAAAACGTGACAGGAGGAAGGAAAACAGAGTTGTAGTGAGAGAAAGGACTCTGGTACTAGCCTAATCCTGAGCGGGTGATTAACTGTGTTCTTAAGTGCTTCGGGCCAGGATAGATTATGGTGGTGCAAAGGGGCTTTTTTCTGACTAACGTCTCTGTGAATGTGGTACCTGAGCAGAGAGATAGGTTAAAAAGGAAAGGCAATGGAACAGCTCTCTGCTTTGGGAGATGGGGTGTTAGGCAGTTACCGCATTACATGAAGTGTAAATTCTAAACGTTGCCTTCTCCTTTATTTTCCAATCCTGGATGCTGCTCTTGGCCATACGGACCCACAAAGATTTTTGTATTGCTCCAAACTGGTCTGGTAGCTACGTGTCAGGGAGTCTTCTCCCAAGGGCTTTGACTTGGGTTGACGGCCTCTGGTATCTCTTGACTAATAACTTTGTTTTGTATCTTCAGTCGTAAATGTTCAGGCTGGGGAAAGTGGAGTTTGATTTCATGTGTAATAACGCATAATAGCTTATCTCATTAGCTGTGTACTGTGCTCAGGGATTGACGTTTGACCAAAGACTTTTCTCCAGCCTTGATTTAGACATGTGAGGAGGTGCCAGTTGACTGGGATTCCAGCCATCCTTAGAACAAAGTAGGGGTGGTCCTTGATGATTTCACAACATTCTTCCTCTTGTTGAGTTCCTTTTCAGATAGGTGATCTTGCCTAGGTTCTCCTGAAGAAGCACTTGCAGGTGAAGCGAAGCTTTGGATTTCAGCCCTGCTTTGCTGCCTTGGTTCCCACAAGAGTTCCTAGCTGAAGTACCTGGTTGTTAATGTCTGAACTTCCCCTCGTCTGGCCATTCGGTGTCCTGCAGCACCAATAGCACAGTTGGGCCAGGCTCAGCAGCATCAGCTGTTTCTGGGGCTGGCCTCTCGGATTTGACACCTCAAGCATGACACAAATCGGGCTAAACAGAACATGCAGTATTAAACATCTGTTGACTTCTAAATAAGGAAAATCATATTAGTCACTGTGTAAGCAATCTGTATGATAATTTCAGGAAAACATGAGGTGGCTGTTCTGTCAGTGGAAGAAATCGCTGGTAGATCTGTTTACATACATAAACTAACTGTAGAAGAGACCTAAGAGCCGAGCATGGAGGGAAATTTTACTCCCGGAGGTATGTTTGATGGAGAAAATAAAGCAAAACAAATGGTCTGCTGCTGTGGAAATGTGTTTGGGTAGGACGATATCTACAGCACCAAATCTTGAGGAAGAGGAACGCTGTTACAGATAGTGCTGGTCAAGTGAAAGAAATGTCACTGGGGCATTGTAATATCTATCCAAAATCATTTTCTCAATTATGTGTAACACACAAGAGTGGATGACTTAAAAAATTATCCTAGCTGACAGCACAAAGGCAGCAAAATCTTATATCCAAGTCCATTTTTAAAGGTGCAGAGTGTGCATACTAACCGTCTGACTATAGGCAGCTTAAAGAAAAGGAAAGTGGCCGTTCCCAGCGAGCATTCAGCTCTTGTTTCAACTTGTCTAACTACTTCTATCCCAGAACTGGCTGTTACACACACCCACCGCTTCCAAAGTGAAGTGTAGCAGTGCATATCATTAACGATGAATCTGGCACTTTACCTTGATTTCAGTGGACTCTGGCTTCTGGAAACTTTGTCAAAAAGGAAGCTATTAAATGTGTTTTCCGCGAGTAACTAAATTCTTAATGTCTCTGAGTGAAGTATTCAAGTGTGGGGTCAGTAGGATGTACATCACTTGTATGATAATGCTTACTGAATCTGCTCTGCTCGAGTGCAGGAGAATTCATTGGTGGCTGTGGAGAAACGGGAATTAAATGTAGAGAGCTTTTTTTTCTTCCCTGCCTCTGGCCCTAGACTGCCAAAGCACTGCATCTTTTGGAGATCCCAGTGCTTCCCATTGCAGGAGTGGTCGAAATGTAGAAGTAAAGCAGTGTGTGATGTCAGCATGGGAAAAGTGAAGGCCTGGACCAAGTTTATGTAGAGAGATAAATACTCCAAATCCTAACAGTGTGTTCAGGTTTAGGTTTTTTAACAGTATTTTCCCCCTCCCAGAGCAGTCTCAGTGCTGATCCTTTTTCACCATTCCTTTGGCTCAGTAGTCTATTGAGAATCCATGTCGGAGTGTTTGGAATAGAATGAGTTTAGGTGAATGTCAGGTCGATGGCTGTCCAGTCCAAATGGAAACTGGAGAAAATTTGGTCTTTTTAATGTAGTCTTTTAACTGAAGTATAAAACCCGAGTAAGCAATGTTGTACTACCATGCCAAGAGCATTATGGAGTTTGTGAACCCGTAGTGTTAGCTCCCTCACAATATTAATACTTCTTGCCTGAAGCGTGTGACAACAGGGAGCTTGTCGCTGTTGCTCCTCTGTGAAGAGGGAAATCAGTACAACAGACAGGTGGAGGATCCAGCTGGGGCAAGAGGCTCTGTTGGCAGCAGCCAGCAGTGGAAGGAACTGTGTGGTACAAAGCGCTCTGGGGGCTTGCTTGCCTGGTTGTGTGGTCTTGTGGACAACTCTGAATCGTGGTTATGCTTTGCATGCTTTATAAATATACTCCTTTCCCTCCCACACGCTAAACCGCAAGGAAACCACCCCAAAACACAGCAACCAGACCCTAAAATACTGTGATGAGGACACAGGCCAACAGAGAGAAGAGCACCTGAAATTGCTGGTTGCAGCGTGGCAATTGGCATACAGCTGTGTGCACTGCTCCCCGGTGCAGTCCAGGGGAAGAACTGTTCCCACTCGGGCACGGACACAGACTAAGCTCTGTGTTGTGCTAAGTGTGAATAACTGAGCGTGACTGGGCTGTGCTTTAGCAGGTATGCACAATTCGACAGCAGACTTGAGGGCAGAGCCTTCCCCTGAGCTAAGATAGCATTTTGTTTGAACAGCGTTGCTGTTACTTGGCAAAGTTTTTAGTGAATTACAGAATCTCTCCAAATTCTGTAGAGGATTTGAATCCGTGGACTGCTACAAAGGATTTGGCTCCTTTAGGAACAGCTAGCGCTACTGAAAAGTAGTGCCTTTGATGCTCGAAGTGAGGAGCTTGCTTCGAAATGATTTTTGTGTGCAGGGGTGGGGAGGAGGAGAGGGTCTGTCCCTTATGCGTTCATTTCCAGCAGCGCTGGTTGGAGGGAATATGCCCCTAGCACGTGCAAAATACTGCTACTGTGAATAGAAGATCATGGCTGTTTTAGCAACAGGCAGCTAGGTATCCAGTGTATACCACTCGCTGGCTTAACTCGGAGGGAGTGTGACGTGCTGCATTTGCCATGGCACTAGGATGTGAAGGGAGTTCCAAGAGCTATAGAGAATCCCAGGCATCTACCATTTCTCTCTTCCGCGAGAGTACTGCTGTGATTTGTCTTTGTGTAAAGGAACTTCCCACGTGCTGATTTCAGAAACCACACAGTATGAATCCTTCCCCTGCTGCCCTTTATATTGACTCCTAAAAATCCTTAAAATTAATTATATGGTAATGACATCGGCTTTCACTGAGAGTTGTATTTTATCTGCAGTTTTTACCATTGCTATGATATTTTCATTACTCTGCATACATCTTTTCCCTTCCTTTCTTTGCTCCTGTTAACCAGGGAAATCTATGGAGTTCTATCCTCCTACCACTTTTCTTCAGATAAACCGTCTGTGACATGGAGACCTCGAAGCTGGAAGCTTTGGCCACAATGCTCGCTGGACTGTATATACAGCATTTGGGAGGTAACTACTGTAAAAAATCAGCAGCACTGTGGTGCAGTTATGCCTGCCTGTTGTGAGTTTTGTCTCTTACTCCATCATGTAGCGCGTGTTCACATATTCAGTAAGCTGCGGTTGTTTTACACAGGCTAGATTTAAGACCTGTGGTGAACATTTCTGTCACTTTGGCTGTTCTGGCCGCTATGCTTGATCAAAGAGCTGGAAGGAAATATCTCGTTAGAGAGGCTTTCTTTCAGTTGTACAAAAGCCTGCACTTGGCTAATAGAGGCTTCAGAGAGCTCTTGCTTCTGGTTAGGGTTGGTCTACTTGAGCTGATCTAGGCCTGAGGCAGAACGGAGAAAGAGTAGACTTACAGTAAATGATGTCTGAGTAAACGCGGTGGCCAGAGATGAACAGGATTTTGTTCTGTGAGGCTGCTGCTCTGAGACTAAGGAGTTTCCCTGCGGTAGCAGCAAACTGCTGGTAAACACGGAGACTGAAGAGATGGCTGCAAACCTCTAGGTGAAAGCGGGAGTCTGTGTGGCGTGAATTGATATTTTTCTGTACGTTGTTGTTACTGCTTGCATGTATAGCAGCCGGAGTCCAGGCCCTGCGCCGTCAGGTGTTGGAAGAAAAGAGAGTGCAAGGCAGGCTGAGTTGCAGAACCTGCACTCTGAATGGAGGAAGCAGGTAGACGCTGGGGGAGAAGATGTAAGGAGAGGCTGAGGGGTGTCACTGGCAGAGGTAAGAGCAGCTGTACTGTTCAGCTGCTACGTAGGCCTAAGCTGAAGAGTGGGGTGGAAAATCTAGTGTTTACCTGAAATGGGAGCATGGGAGAAAATTCTTCTCTTGGAGATAGCTAATTCATCTGTAGCATTTGAGGCTTTTTAACATTTGGAGTAGTGTAACCTAGTCCATTTTGTATGTTTTGTAGACTTTTCACTTTAATGTCATTTTTTGTGTAATACACAACCCATCGGTCTAGAAGCTGCCACCTGGGAATGTGTGAGCAAGTGAAATTATTCCAAGCGATTTGTTCTGAATCACATCACTACAGCTGATGGTATTAATTGTTGGTGTCTTGGGGAAGAAGCTGTGTGATGGAGGAGATAAAGTGGAGCACCTGCTCTTTTAGGATACAGGAACTGTTCTTCTTGTGGTCAGTTCCTTGAGTAAATCATATCTCAGCAGGGTTACTGCTGCTTCGGGTGAGAGGCAGCAGTCTTAATGACAAGTCACAGGTGGAAAACTTCAAGAGTAACCTTCGTAATTTCTTCTCAGGCTGTTCCCCATATAAGATGGGTTTGTCATGTGTAAGGTGGGTACTCCTTCACACTGAACCCTTTCAAATGTTTGTTGGGTGGTGTTAAGTAGTTAGCTTTGCAGGAGGAAATTACTACTGCTCAGTAAAAACAGGTGTGTTGAGAATCCAGGTGGTGTAATGTTGTATTACATATGCTAGGAAAAACAAGCTTGCTTTGGGGGGCAGTGGCTTGTAGGTGAGTGTGAATTGTGTGTACTAACTAGGTGGTGAAGGTGTGGAAGGACAGGAACCTTGAGGTAACGTGTTCCCCTGATGCTTCTGAAAGCCGATCTCCATCCCAAGTGAAGTATAAGAGCAGAGGTTTCAAGCTGTGTGGTTGCCTCCTGCAGCTTTTGAATAATTCTAATGCAAAGGGTTAAGGTGTGCTGAAAGAAAATTGGAGTTAACAGCTGCAGGTAGTTGAACAGATTGATCCTGGTGCCCGGGTGCCAAGGCCTGCTGCAAGCTGAGCAGTCTTTAGAACTGGAAGCAGTGTCTTTGGGGTCTTGTGGCAGGGTCCTTGTTTTCTACGGAAAAGGAAACATGCCAGCTACAAAGTGCCTAGAATTATTTAAGAAGCTGCCCAGAGAAGGGATGCAATGAATGCTGGTCACTTACTGAGTCGGGTGAAGATGGAATCCAAATCCAAACGGAGTTGGAGTGAAGGAGAAAGAGGGAGGGTCAATGGGGTGTTCTTCAGATATTTGCCACGTGCGTGTCTACCATTCCTAGTTGGTCAGGCTTTGTCAGGTGTGGCTCGGCAGGTCTGTCCTGTCAGGAGTCAGTGCAGAGACAAAGGGACTGATGGGGAAAGGAGACAGAGTGTGAGGGAATGTACATGATCTCACCCAAGGGACATGTTAAGTTTAAGTTTCTTTGTTAACAGTTTCATAGTGTATTAGTGGCTGACCTTGCAGCGAGGAGTTGTAAGTACCTTGCCCCTCTCCTTTTTCTTTGCTTTTTGCTTTTTATCTTCTTGAAGAGCAATAAAGATGCTCGACTCCAGAGAGCTCCTGTAGGAACTGAGTTCTTAAAACACAGCATTGCTCTGTGAAGAGAGGTGGAGGAAGTTACAAGGATAGGAATGGGAAGGAGGTTTGTCAGGAACAGTTTTAGGACTGATCAGAGCAGGATGGGAGGGAGGGATAGGCTCCTTCTGAACAGGATGAGCTTTTTGTTTCAGTAGAGGACGTACAGCATCAGAGTGATGTGTCAGAGTGCATGGAACCCATAGTGCTGGGAGCTGTGCGCATTGAGAATTGGCCTCTGCTCAGGGATGCTGCTGTTGCACAGAGTAAAATAAAGAGCTAATCTCTGTTCCTGTTAGACAGTCAAGGAGGGCTGCAGGCTCTGTTGGATTAGGGGAGAGGCTTTCCCCACTTCACAGCAGGTAGCAGGAATTGGACTGGAACTCGGGTGTTCTCTGCTCTGTGGAGCTGTAAATGCAGCAATGAAAGGAATAGCTCTCTTGTGTTGATCGTGTTGTGTCTACTTTGGTTTAGACTCATGTCTACTACCAGTGGTTCCATGTGCCCTGCTCCCAGTTGAGGGACCTGAGGCTCTGCAGAAGAGGTTAACAGAAGGATTATAGAAACTGAATTATAGAATTCATGACCTGTAGGCCACCAGCAAAGAGGGAAGCTTATATCCAGCTCTTTAGTGTCCTGTGTGAGCACTGGACTGGAGGCCTTGTCAGAAAGAACCCCAGCGATGCCTGTAATCACACCACGTACCTTAAACGCTGTGAGGATGGTAGAAGCCCAGGCGAGGAGCTCGGGCTTACCGTGAGAAGGTGCAGCTGGGAACAGTGCGGGGGTAGTTGCCTGACTGATGTTTTGTCAGAATCTTCCCATGTCACGGTGGGTTCCAAATATATGACAGAACTGTGCCTAAGAATGAGGGTTTCTCTGTCATATGTCTGCTGTCTGTCCTTTATGTGTTGAGGGGACAGAGACCTTTGGTTTGATGGCAGAGGATCCTTAGGCAAGCTGTCTGCGCTGATACGTACAGATGACTTTTATGTCTAGAGATGGAAGGTGTGGCTGAGCAGCGAGAGGCAGCCGTCGAGGTCTCCAGGGAGCAAAGCGCAGGCTGGCAGATAGGTTTGACTGAGTGAGTGATGGCTTGTCAGACACGAGGGGAGTCTGGACAAGTGCCTGGAACGGAAACCCACTGGGAGTTGTTAAACACAGAAAAGCCATCCTGAGCTCAAGTCCCAGAGCTGCAAGTTGTTAGGGATTGGGAGCGCGTTCTGAATGAGTGTCCCCGTGTGCCTGCTTTATTCCTGTACCCTTCGCAAGGTGTCCCTTTCTGGGGTCTGTCACAGCATGCTGAGCTAGGTGGTTCTTTGGTGTGAGCCACAGCAGGTGTCCTACTGAAAAAAAACTACTGCAGAAATGATGCAAGACAGGGAGAGCTCTGAATGCTTACGAAGTACACAGCTTCTTACTGAGTTAGCTAAATTTTACTGACTTACTGGTTGTTGGAAAAAAAGCAGAGAAACCTATGGTCTCTGGGGGCTGTAGAGAAGGGGGCCAGATGAGTTTATTCCCCTGACCCTTGAGCATCCTAGGCTTGTGGCAGTGGTAAATCGGGGTAGTCTCTGCAAGACAGAGTGGGATATTTGAGCTAGTGAATGAGTCCTTGAGTATGCAAAAGTTCATAAAGATATCAGAGCTAATGATGAATGAAATGTGTCATGTTCCGATCACCTAAATTACTCTGGCAGGCTTGGTTCAAGACTTTGTTCTTACCTTCTGGTTATGGCTTTGTCCCCAGCTTTGCAGCGATCTGACACCGCTCACCTTTCTGCTGGAAGAGTTACACAAACGGTGCTATGGCTTGTTCCCCAAGGTGCTTAACTGTTGCTGCTTAATGGCGGTGTTGTGACCGTCACGTGCTGTCCTGCAAGGTCTGTCTTACGCTCTCTCTAGCCTTGCTGAAGATTGGGTCGTGCTATGCTTTGCTTGACAGTGGTGTATTTCTGCAAACAACGCGAAGGTGTGCGTGACCTGCAAGTCACTAAAACACTGCTGTTGCTCAGCATCTAGTGCTTGCTGAAGCAACAGTCGCGGTGTTTGTGTGTAGACTATCACCTTAATTATACAGAATCTTGAAGCAGAATAGGCATGCATGTACAGCAAGGGATATACCCTCAAAAGCAATGTACAGCACGAGCGTGCTGTTGAGGCCTCGTGTGGCAGGGCAAAGGGCAGCAGAGGGTGCAGCGGCCATATGTGGGAGGAAAAATTGAAGGGGCCTTTTCATCCCATAAGTGATGTATTGTAAGGCTGCTTCTGAAGCGATGGAATTCTGATGCGTTGTTAATGAGAGCCTGTGGCTTCATGGCACTGGCTGCAGAGTGCTAAGATGAGCAACACAGGTGGCAAAATGAGCTCTGTGATCAGTCGAGAATGGAGGGTTGGCTCAGGTGTAAGGCAAGAATGTTGCTGTGTTAGTCTATTTTTATTTTTTATTGTGGAAATGATAAAGCAAAACTGGAAGCCCATATTTACTCTTGTATGAGCTGCCTTTTCTTTTTCCCAGAATAGCTGTAGCCCCACTAACTATGGAGGGGTAGGTGTGGACAGTATGTTCAGAACCCTGCTCTGTAATACACATAAAATAGATCTTGCAGGGGTTACGTGGGTATAATGGCTGTGGCTTTGCATTTTCCCTTTTGCCTGAATGCTTACGTATCAGATCTGATAGACCCTTGAGATCTCTGAGGAGAAGACCGCGTTAATCACTGGCTGTGGGGGAAGATGAAAGGGCGATGGATAGTCCTGGGTTGATCTAGATACAGCTGTCGTTGTTAGTTTTCATTGTTTTTCAGATGTCTGTGTGAGACGGTTTTATACCTGGGTTAGGACTTCATCCATCTTTTGTCTGTGAAACCTTGTGTGCACCCCACCCCCATGGTGCTGTCAAAACAGTATGTGATGATTTTGTACCGTGCAGCCAACAGAAAGGAAAATAGTATCTTAAATGACAGGCATTAAATCCAATAAGGAGGAGACATTCATCATGGGTGTGGAGTCATATTTTCTGTCATCAGAGACTCTGAAAAGGTGCTCGTGGTAAAGCTTACTTAAAATACCTTTAGTCTTCTTAAGGACATTTGGGATTTTTTTTCAGCAGAAGATCTTCGCGTTAAAAAGGTATATTGGGGTTTAAGACATTATGAAGAGCAATCAGCTAATGCTAAAACTACCTTTTGGGCATTTGAGTGACTGTATGCTTAGGTACTGAAGTGAGGATGTGTAGGAAATTATAGAAAGCTTAAAGAGGAAGCTGACCAAGATTGTATCGGAGTAACAAAGTGGGGAAAGTAACTAATGAAGTAGCAAAACGTCAGTTGCCTAAATATCATCATTGTCTGTGCTGAGATGTGTTTTCCTTTGGATACTTTTTAATTACTCTTTCAGTTTACTGGACTGCAGTAAATATAGTGTGTATGGAAGGAAATGAACACTTAGTCCAAGACAGAAAAGAGAATTAGTACAAGAGATTTTTAATGTGGCAAGATACTTCAGAAGCTCTAGTGTTCCGTAGAAACCCAAAATGTGGGATTCGGGGTAGGTGTTAAGATGCTGATCCGTGTCAAGATCTGAGCTTATTTTTCTGTAGGAGAGTATTAAACCCTACTATATCTGGAAGTTACTTAGATTGGGAAGAGCAGGTGAGAGTCAAAAGTATGAGCTCTATCTGAGTATGCCCGAGCCTGAGTGCACATCGGTTTCTGTGCAACTCACAGGGAGCTGTAACTTCGCGTTAGCCTGAAGGTTTTGACCCGGCCCGTCCTTAGGTTTCACGTGGGCTCTTTGGTGAGGTGAAGCAACCAGACTGGAGCAGAGTCTGCTGTTGGCCATGAGTTCTCAACTCGCTGCGTTTGTCCTTATAGCGCTATGCAGCTAATTTTGCAATCGCCCCGTTATGCATCATCATAAATCAAGCTACCGCTGAGGTCAAAGGGCAGGAGCTCATGTGTAAATGAACGTTTCCTCAAATTCTTGTTACGTGTTGGACCTTTGAGATCAGCTCTAACAAGCGCAGTGCAAACAGTGGTTTAGTTTGTCGCATGCCACTGGGAAATTAAATGTGTCTTCTGAGTTCTTGTCACTTAAAATTTGCAGTGACATTTACTGTATTTGACAAAATGTAGACAAAAGAGGTTCCAATTAACCAGCACATCAAACGCTGTAGATGGTGCGGTTTATTTTGGAGGCATGATATTCAGAAAGGTCAGTCTTTCAGTCAGCTAACCTCGACCGTTTGTCTGTTCACTGTGGCTAATGAGCACTTAGCTCACTTGCATAATGGGTGCTTCATGCAGAGAAAATCCAGGTGCGGTTTTGTGGTTAATGTAATGTGGTAAGACTAGCCTTGCTGGGTAGATGTGCGCTAGGGAGGTGTTGTATGAAAACTCTGTAAGATACCAGAAAAACAGAGCGGCTGTTCTGCCCTAGGCACTGAACAGGTTTGCGTATTCTGCTGGGGAAAAAAAGCTGGAGAAGAGACTAGATCATTGGAGTCCTTTGGGAGGAATGGTGGTGTTGACTTTTTGAAGTAGTGATCTGAGGTAGAAGAAACCTAGGCATCTGGGTTTAGTTTTTGTAGGTCTCACAGAGTAGTAATTCTATTCCTTCACAGTTCCATTTCATGCCAGGTGAAATCGGTGTATCAGGATTTAGTCTGAAATTTGTGTGCTGAAGTTGTAATTTTGCAAGGATTTACGCGTGCTTGTTTCACTCTGCCGTGTGGTGGCTTTTACAGAGACTGCAGAACAGAGGGATTGGAGTTTGTAGAAACCTGTGTAAGTTGACTCTATCCCAGCTGAAACCAGGACAACTTGGAATACTGCTTTTTAAAGTGAGGTACACAAGGTTATTTAGGCCCTAATACTCATTGGAATATCAGTGCTTGTCCTGCCCACTGTAGGAATGTAAGGTGTAGTGATGTAAAACATAGATTATTTCACCATGTTAGGAATATCTAGCCAATAGGTGATGCTCAAAGTACCTTACTGCTTTTCATATATGTTTAAAAATGTAGAAATGAAGTTTTTATTGCAGTAGTGTAATACTGTACTAAGACTCCATTAGCAGCTATATGCAGGAAGGATATGTGGTTTTAAAACATTAAAAAAAGATTCCACTGAGGTTTGGATATGCTGGTTGGAATTTAGCTTCTGAAAATAAGATCAGCAAAAAAAGGGGATGAATCCAATTTTAAGAGCCGTGAGGATGTTCATAAAGTTAGTTCGCTACCCCACGCCCCCAGGGCAAAAATTCTTGCTCTCTTAGTGCTTCTGCTTAGGCTTGTTTGACACACAGAGCCTTGTGTGGCAGGGTGGCTGTTTTCAGCTGGAGCATGGCAGCAGTTCCTTGTAAAAGGCAACTGGAAATCTATTGCTGCCTCCCACGCTATACACTCGATGTTGACAAAAGGCTGGAGGGAAGGTGGCGAAGTGTCCTGATCGACTGATATTCTTTAGTTTCCTTAAATGTTTGTATTAATCCATTCCAAATAACTTATTACATCTGCCAAAATTAGTGGTAGCTGCTGGTCCTTTAAGCGGGCATATTTCAGCGTTAGTACTGGGCTGTAAGATTATGGTACTGTCTGAAAATAGGCATTTGGGCAGACCTTCCATAAGTGATGGTGGGTTTATACCAAATTCACCCTTGGGAAACTGATAATATTAAGCTGGCTAATGACATTGCGTTTCTGCTCAAAGCTCTGGGTGTGTTTACACATTCTTTAAAAATACTTATTTTTCTCTATATCCCAACAAACCCGTGTTTTTACCTTGTTCTGCAAAAGTTTTTAAGTCCACTCTACCCCAGTTCTTTTCTTCTGTTGTGAGTAAAACAGGACAGGGCAGCGATGCTTGGCAGATGACAGCTGTTTGAGATGTTAACTCTTAATCCAAGCTGCAGATCTGAATGCCTCTGTTCGCGGATGAGTACTTAGGAGTGGTCATTTGAAGGCAAATGAAAAATAATTCAGTGTGCTTCTTGGCTCTTCCTAGACTTTACGTTTTTAAGATGTAGAGGTGAACACATTCTTTGCTAACTGTTGTTGCTGCTTAACACTGTGTTTGTTTTCCTGCTTTGAACTTAGCTCCCTGTATCAACAGTTTGAGGGGCATCCACCGCTTGTAAGTCAAGTGCTTGTGATTTACTGTGCTGCAAGCTACGCATGCTCTGGTCAGCAGGGTTTTACCTCGTCTGTTTTGCATTGGGCCCTGCGTAATCCAGTGGAAGGTGGGAGTGTGGGGGAGAGGCCAGAACAGTGAGAATGAGAGGATTGGGAGAAAGCTTGGACCGTTCTAAGCCAATGGGAGTTGGATCACGGGCCAGAGCAAGATTAAGATAGTTGCCTTCAGTCAGTGGGAGGAAATAAGAATGAGAACTTGGAATGGTGGAGCCTAGTGTTGTCAGGCTTTTAGCTAAAACGGGCTTCCTGGGTCACAGTGTGAAAGAAGTAATTTCTCGAATTAGATAGAGCTCTCTTCGTCAGAGCAACAAAGTGACCTCACGCTGCAATTTCACCCCCTCCTCACCCCCAGGCCCCCTGCCACTCCCGCCTCTTGTAGTTGTTGCTTTAATTTCCTACAATATGTTATTCTTGTTGTTTGGAATCGTGGGGAGGAGGGAGAGAGGGGAAACCAACCTGTGTAAAAATTAGCTTTGAGTTATTCCATCTGTGGACTCTTAATTTTGTCATGAAAACAGAGAAGCCTGGCAGGAAGCTAGCTTTTGACTGGCTTCATGTATCCTCTTGTCTGGAGCTGGGTAGGAAAGTGTGGCATTTAGAATGAAAGCAAAAGCTTCATTTCTGGAACTCTGAGTGTTTGCCCAATTCTTTGACCATCTGTTTTTGTTGACAACCACCTCTTTGTGTTGTGCCAAAGTTATTTTGGCTTTTATAATCTGTAGATGTGTGTGTATGTGTGTACATGGTGGTGTGGTTGTGTGTGTCTGCATGTAGATCATTAGGGCGCTGCTTACTGGGTAAGACTGTAGGAAATTGAATGCGTAAAAGCAGTTATCTTGTGAGGATTAAATTACCAGGAGAAATACAATGACTAATTCTCTGAGAGACACTAAAGTCTGATCCGTGTTGTTATCCTGTCTAAAAGCTGCCAACTTCTGGTAGCACTCATTAAGTGGCTTTGGTTGTGTCGCAGCTATTCTGAGTATGCAAGTACCTGCCTCAAAAATCACTGCTGCGATTAATAGTACTGCTGGAGAGCACAGCATCGGACTGAACGTGAAGAGCAGGTCCTTCTGGGTACTTCTTGGTGCTAGAGTGGGGGCCTGTTTGGTGGTGGTATCATGGAGGGGCTCAGTCACATCAACCTCTCTTTGGCTTCATTTACCTTCCATTATTGATGTCAGTTAGAGGGTAATTATTCATTCTCTATATCCTTCATGTGCTAGTTATATCCACCATCAGTATATATCGGAGATGCACCAGAGCAGATGATGTGCAGAACTCCATCATGGAATCACAGAAGCATTTTGAAATTCATCTGCAAAATCTAGTGTGAGACACTTGTGCTGCATGAACATGTTTGTGTGTTTCTAAACCTGCATTTTCTCTATATAGTGGTAAAACATCTCTTTTTTTTTTTTTTTTCTTTCCTCTGAAAGCTATATTCAGAAACAGAGAATTTTCTGTGCTGCTTTCCACACTTAGTTTTTCCAGCAGTGACTTCTGAACTCTTGCGAGACATGGGAGCAGGCCAGAGTAACACATATAGCCCGTGACAGCAGCAAAATGAGGCTAACAAATAGCCTAGCGAGGATGCAGTATGACAGCTTCATCCATCCGGCTGAATTTGCATCGCGAGTATGAAATAGCTGCGTGTCATGGGCCACTGCCATTGCACACAGTCATTTATTTAATAACTCAGTGCACAGACATTAAAGGGGAGCCATGCAACACATCATTTTGTTGAAGACAAATAAGAAATTAAGAGGTGGCAGCGTTTAGAAAAGTCTGTTTTGCACGATTCTATCACCATAACTTTTTAATGTTCAGCCAGGCAATGTCTCAGGTGTGAAATGGATGGAGTTTTATGAACAACAGCAGAGGCACGGTGTGTCACAGGCTGCTTCCCTGTGTTGTTTTCCATTGTGCTGACTGCAAAGGTGGCCTTTGAAAAAAGATCAGCTTACTGCCTCGCAGTGTAAAGTACTGGAGTTAGTTATGCAACTTGCACTAGATGTTTTCTGGCGTGTGAACCAGGTGGGTTAAACCTACTCAAAACCTGGACGATCAGTTATTTTTCTCTAGAGCATTGTTAATTCACACAGAACGGAGTCTCTTTGTATTTGATAGTCAAGATTTTCAGGAAATGCCACGTGTTGCAATTCCATCGTGAGGAGAACTGATTTTAGGTGATGTGGAGTGCCTTGAAATCAAGCTTCTTAAATATTTACCCAGCGCGGACAAATGGAGAAACGGAAGCACCTGAAACAGGTAGACACTTCTGAAGATCTGTTCATAAGCATGAAAGAAAACGCTTCTGCCATTGTAGACATTTTTTCAGGCATTGCCTTCAACCCGTGTGTTTCCGTGTGCAGATTAGGTGTCAAAGGTCGATGACATTTCTTGATTTGTACAAATGCCTCTAGTCAGTGCTAGTGCAGTTGCGAATGGACGGCTCTGTTATTTCAAAACCAAAATTGGAGTTGTAAGAAGGTTAGGACTGAATTTAGGTGAGGACAGTGTAGCATGCTGAGAAAAGGGAACAGTGGAAGTTTTGTTGGTGCGCAAAGGGAGTTTTTTGTTGTGAAAAATAAAAGGCACCTTTTTAGAATGAGACTCCAGGTGTAAAACTCCTAAATCCTTTGCAGGCACTTAAAATAGAAGTTTTTCACTGCAATGGGAATAAAGGATTCTTCATTTTTCTGATCGGTGGGAGCCTAATTCTAACAGTGTAAAAAAGATTTCATGTTGTCTGCTATAAAATAAGTCATCAGGCTAACTGGAAAGGAATGCCAACAGTTGTCACTCCCCCTTAGCATCAGCAGTGCTAGAGATTTCAGAGTGCTTTCCTCACAGCCAGGCCAGCTCTAAACCTTCAGTTCTTATTTGCGGAACTCAACTGTGTGCATGAAATGTCTCCTGGGTTGCTTTGCTTAATAGCAGTTAAGAATAAAAGGGTCTCGTAAGTGAAGCGTTCAAAGAATTTCTGTTCTCAAAGGCTTGCAGAAAGAGATACTTGAAAAAGGGCAGAAGTTTCACAGAAGAGTAGCAAAAAGGCTCAAGAAAGAGGGACAACTGTTTTGTTGTGTTAATTTTCACTGACATAACACAGAAAATACAAGTTGCAGTTGTTATTTCCACTAATACTACTACCACTGCTGCAAGTACAGGGCGGCTGCAGTGGTCGCTGCTTGCATGTCCTCTCTAACAGAAGGGCTGCCTTGGTGCGGGCTCGGTGGGTAAGCAAGTGTCTTGGGCTGGGCTAGCAGCTGCTTTGTGCAGAGCAGAGCTGTATCTGCAGCTGGAGCAGAGACTCGAGGTGAGGGCGAGCCAGATGGCCGGGTGTCAGGGAGGACCATCTCTCTCTGTGCAGTGTCAGACGCCCGAGCTGGGGCGTGTTGTGTTTGCCCGAAGCTGGCATGTTGCTGAGAAGGTTCATGTATCAGCTGAACCACAGTAACCTGTGCGTCTGCAGTCAAATGCTTAGGCTGCCTAGAAATGCTGAAGCGAAGGAAAAGCTGCAAGGAGGATTGGCCACTTGTGTCCTGTTTATACCTGAAATACACAGCAAATAACAAGAGCATGTTTTGCAGCTTCTGAAGCCAGTACTGAATAATTATCCAAAGTATCTGTTGGTATAAATGGATGCCACCTCATGGATTTCAGTGGCATATCATCCCTTCAAACAAGCAGAGAAGGTATCTTGAAGGCATGTGACAAAATCAAAATTTTCCTGTCCAGTCGCCTGTAGTTCTGTGTTGCTGCTACCTGGGGATATTTAAGAAAGACTTGGACTTGAGACCGACGTGTATTTGGTTGGTCAGATGGCTAAACAGCTCAAAATACCTAAGAGCGCAAGAAAGTTACAAGATACTCAGTGGGCAAGAAACAAATCTGTAATTTAGCTTAAAACAAAGCAATGTGAAAGAGTTCTGCTCATTAGAACGATAGCTTGTTTATCCTGCACAGCTTGTTTGCAGTTAGAGTCTTTCAAGAGCTGATTCCTATGTCAGCGACCAGTGCAAAGGAAAAGGGTGAGGGCTCAGTCTGCAGGTTAGGTGGAAGGGCAACTAATATCCCTGTGCATTTTATTCAGTGGAACCATTTAAACCACTCTTTCCTGTGGTCTTTAATTTCAGCTTGCTGTCACTGGATTTAAGTCCTCCAGTCACTGCTGTAAATGAATCCAGAGGCAGTGTTCTCATCCAGTTTAAAGGTGGAATCTACAAGGGGCTGCCTTGGCTGCAGCACTTCATCCTGGTGCTTCAGCCTTTATATCCGTTATAAATGCTTCTACTGCAAACTGACCAGCTGTGGCTTTAGCAGGCAGTGAAGTCTGGCTTCCTCACATCTGCAAGTCTGACTCAAGTGGTGTTACCCGACGCTGCATTTTGGGTCTCAGACTTTTTGTGCTCTGTTTGTATCATCTGAGCGGAGGTATTTTCCTGCACGCCCCATCCCTGAGAACTGCACTGTATCATTGCACCAGCGCTGCGAGCATCGGACCATGCGTAGCGAGCATCTGCATTCCCGTAGTTACAAAAGCTGGGGAAAAAGCTGACCTCAACTGTCAGCTCAAAGGAAGCAAAAGATAATGTGGGTTGTGTCTAATGTCGTTATTATCTGGAGCTTCTCCTTCTGCAGGGCCCAATGGTTGTACCTTCGCTGTCACGACACCTGTGTGTTGCAGGGGCATGTGCTACGTAAACCTTCCTGCCTTGACCTCTTCCTAGTAGCCGTGCATTACACGGCGATTGGTTTGGCTCGGTGCTGTAGGAGTGCGTGTAGCTTTCTGTGTGTGAGCAAAGGTGGGGAAACGTACGCTGTAGTAGATGGCAAGCCTCACTGGGGGTACTTCTGGGAGCAGGTTCGCCGTTGTCCAAAGAAGATGATGATAGATTTTGCCCACAAAACTTAGGATTTGCCGTTTCAGACAAGAGGTTTAGCAGGTGCAGCTTGTGATACATGTTTGAAAGAACCTGTCTGCGTGTGGTCTGTGTTGACCTGGTTTATTGCTGGCCACGGAATGACTGTCGCTTTTCAGGCCTGTGTTCAGGAATGCAGTGGCACCCGAGTTCCTTGTACAGGAGAACTGGGCTATGTTACCCAGCGGAGCTGCCTGACTTCTGGCAAAGTATGTTGTTGGAAAATACTTTTACTCTGTGTCTAGAAGGATTGCAATGCCCCATTGCTTTTTTTTTTGTGTGTGTTATGAGAAGTTTATCGCTAGAGTGTCGTTTTTCCCAGTTACCACATAGGCACCAGTTAGGCAGCGCCTTTACATTTGAGACGTAGGTTTGCGCTGGCAGGCAGTCTGTATCTGTAACGGCGCTGAAGAGTCTGAGGTAAGGAAGTAAGGTTTTACAATTGCTACGGCTTTGTGCTGTGTAAAGGGTGCACAGGACCTGCAAATCAGAGTTGTGGACTTGGCATGAAAGTGGTTGGCAGGTCATACAGGCTACCATTGTGTACGGGAGGTCTTAAACTGGTTGAGTGGGAGATGCTGTTGAGGTGAAAGTAAGTAGAATGGGGAAGCACAGTGTTTAGGTCTTCTCACTTGGAAGGCTGTGGACCATCTGGAGGATTTTAGTTGAAAACCTGCAAAAGCGGGATTGTCCTCAATAGAATTCACAAGAGACCTACTTAAAAATGAAACTGCAAATGCAGGGAAAAATGATGTGGTGAGGCTCTTTTACACTTGAGCAGAAACTGCTCACTATGTTGTGTGGTGATACCACGGGTAAGTGAAAGCAATGGCAGTAGTCCTTATTTAAGAACCTCGGTTCTCATCTGCATGCAAATCAGTGTCTCACAACAAACAACTGAATATATGGACTAGTTTACAGCACTGACTTGCACTAGGATTAATCCTGAAGATTTCATCATCTTCTTTAGCATCTCAGTTCTAATCCCTTCTCCCTCATCCTAGGAAAGCACTTAAGGAAATATGTTGGCTTTGGGAACTTCTGAGCAATGTGTGTGTTCGACAGCTGTACAAGATGGCTTTACCCGTAGACAGTGCTTCCAGGATGGCGTTGGCTCTGAGCCGTCTGGGTACCACTTTGCCTCGTTCCTAGTTCTGAGTGCAGCGCAGAGATGTTGGTGCTGAGCTAGACTGCTGCCATCGTGATTTTTGTATCTCTGCTTCTTTGTGTGTGATGGGCTTTGCAGACTTTACAAAGTAGTGGTGCTGGTTTTTCAGATTCTGTGTGGTGCAGGAAACGTAACAAGCTTACGCCTTGGTGATCGCTCTTGCAGTGATTTGTCCTTAATGTTCAGCTTCTCTGACTACTACTTCATTCTGTTGGTGCCAACGTCCTGTTTGGTACTGTTATTCTGAGGCAGTTAGTTTTGGCAAGATTTCTAGTTTTCAGCATTATCATGACTGCGCAGACAATAGCTGAGAATAGCTGATATCGTATGGCAGCTATCACTACCTTTCACAGAATCACAGAATAGTAGGGGTTGGAAGGGACCTCTGTGGGTCACCCAGCCCAACCCCCTGCCGAAGCAGGGTCACCCAGAGCAGGCTGCACAGCACCGCGTCCAGGCGGG
>Ga0065711_1005778_pt1 | contig 24724 bp, 16 predicted proteins | sample Hoacrofraction12_FD_59098 | JGI IMG/M metagenome (GOLD analysis project Ga0065711, IMG submission 59098) | Hoatzin crop microbial communities from Cojedes, Venezuela - Epithelial fraction 12 v2 (version 2) | ecosystem: Host-associated > Birds > Digestive system > Esophagus > Crop | place...
TCCAACCCTCCTGCCGAAGCAGGGTCACCTACAGCAGACTGCACAGGAACTTGTCCAGGCGGGTCTTGAATATCTCCAGAGAAGGAGACTCCACAACCTCCCTGGGCAGCCTGTTCCAATGCTCCGTCACCCTCAGAGTGAAGAAGTTCTTCCTCATGTTCAGCTGGAACTTCCTGTGCCTCATTTTGTGCCCATTGCCCCTTGTCCTGTCACTGGGCACCACTGAAAAGAGCTTGGCCCCATCCTCCTGACACCCACCCTTCAGATATCTATAAGCATTTCTAAGGTCCCCTCGCAGCCTTCTCTTCTTCAGGCTGAACAAGCCCAGCTCCCTCAGCCTTTCCTCATAGGAGAGATGTTTCAGTCCCCTCATCATCCTTGTAGCCCTAATTACCTATTACCTTGCTTATGCAACAAAACTTCCCCTGCCATAGGCACATTGGTATAGCTGTGTCAGTGAAGATCTCCAGTGTACACACAGCACATGCCATGAGAAGTAAAATGCCTGTGCAGTTGCAGTGCTCTAAGAACGACAAACACACACTAGCTTCTGTCAACAAAGATTCAGGCACAGGTTTTGCAGGGAGAGCTGTGACATCCATATGACACAGCCAAGTATTATAATGTGCTTTTTCACGGAGTTTTCTGCTTGCTTTTAGTGAAACTTAGTACTGAAGACTCCTCAGTCTTACAGTTCTCATTAAAAAACAAATCCTGGCCCAGTGATCTCCAGTGGTAATAACATTGTTTCACTGTAAACAACTGCCTTTTTCAGTCACCAAAAAATCTTAGTCATTCAAATGACTTGGATACAAGCAAATTCAGCACCAGGCAAATGAGTGGAAAAGAAGCTTTATTCTTCCTTGGGAAAAAATGTTGAAAAACAAACTGTCTGAATAAATTGCAGTCTCTTTGCTCGGTTCTAATGGAAATTTGATGAAAGCTGCTAATTGTCAGAAACTTTTATAATATCCTGACTGAAGTTTTCCTAACAAACTTTGCTTGCCACTGTCATTTCAAGCACTTGTTCTCACTAATACTTGAAGGTCACTCAGAGTTTGTGCTGTACTGCATTGTAGAACATCAATATGTCACAGTAGCAGCGGCTTTTTGGAGTTCCATGATGATACATTGGTACAGCTCCACAAAAGTCAGTGGAACTGTTCTAATTTATACCAGTTGAAGACCTAGCTCACACGGTTTAAATTGAAATCAGATTTCACTTATGACTCTAATTAAACAAAAAGAGTCATAAACCCCTGACAATTACAGTGAATTAGTTATCAGGCCAAAAATGCCCCTGTCAGTTTGGCACATAGGTAATCTACTTTAGTGGATGAAACCCTGAGCCAGTGATTCCAGTGCTCTGGAAGTGAGATTATTTTTTTCTTACTATAATTTTAATTCTTACAAGAATACTTCATTCGTCAGGTCCCAGTGGAACAGAGTGAAATAATTAGAACCATCTACACTTATTTTTTCCATATAGTTTCACACTTCTTTTTGCTTTGGATTCCCACTGCTCAGTGGAGTCAGCACAGATGCAATTTTGAGGGATAGATTTGAACAACATATGCCACAAGATATGCCATAAATCAACAGCTTGTGAAACTGGAAGTACAATGTCAAGGTTTGTTTGCATCTTGAGCTCTCATTGCTCAAAATCCCCAAGTTCAGTATCAATGTTTTGGTTGGGTTTTTTCCTCCAGAAGATCCTCTGAACAAAACATTTCTTAGGGTTAGTCAAACATCTTCCTAACTTCATTTTTGAAATGTTTTGTATGACATTGTATTTTGTTACACAAAACATTTCAAAAATCAAGTGAGGAAAAACTTGTCTGATTTACCCATGCAGGTGGGCATCCACTGAGAATCAGTAGAGCTTATGCACATTGCCAAGTAAATGATACCTAAGGTAAGATAAAAAAAAAGTAGGAAAGGTTTGGCTACTTTGCCTGGAGAAAATATTATGCACTTTCAGGTTTTTTTATTGCTTCAGATGCTCAGGGATTTCTCTCTTTTCTCACAAAATGCTTTGTTTCAGCCAGGATAATTTATTCAAACTTTGGCAAGGAAGAATGGGATCAGAAGTAATTTTTACATACAAATTTGAGAGTTTTGCCAAGTATTCTTGATAATGACTAGTGATTCTATTCTACCATTATCTGGTAAAGTGATTTCATAATCAGTACATTTCACATTAACTGTGCGTTACCTCTGAATATGTGTTTAAGCATTTATCATACTCTTCACAAATACATAACCACTGTCATTATATTGAAGAACACATTTATTTGTGTGACAAATGGTTTTTTGAATTGCAGGGCAAAAGGTGTTTGACCTTGCTCAGGATTCAGTTGCTTGTTACCACGCCAACTGATAAGGTTCTCTTTATATATACTTTGCAACAGTTATGTCTAAAATGATAATATTGCCATAAAAAATAAGATTAACGTTTAAACAACCTAAAGTTTAATGTAAAAAGGGGTTCTATTAAAAGAACATGTTAATTTATATATTTTTTCAAGATATTTTTATTTGCCTCTAAATCTTCAAGCTAATACAAGCAGCTACCATCCCAACAGAAAATAAGAAACATTTTCAAAACTCTCATTTGGATTACAAGGAGCCAGGAACAAATAAATGCATAAATAAATAGGTAAACACACTGGGGTTTAGATTTTTTTAAAAGAGTTTTTCCTTTTTCTGAAAGTTAATTATTAAAAATAGTAAACTGTGTCAGCCTCATTCTTCTTACAGTTCTGTGAGTCACATTCTTAAGAACTAGTCATTGTCCATTTTATTAAGAATACTGCATACTACTATGAACAACCTCGTCTGTTAAGAGTTGTTTGCTGGTATAGGTTGCAATACTTAAATTCAGTAAAGAAATACAGTGTGGGAAACTGAAGTGTGAATAAACTTAAATATGGGTGTGGTAATTTATTCAAATTAATGAAAAGTCCAGTTCTTCTTCCTTACATGTAATTCTGTTTTCATTCTGATCCTTTTTTATTGGGATTGTATTTTTGATTCCCTGTCTTTATTGTTATGAAGGAGTGACTGAAGGATGAAAGCTAATTGGCAGAAGACTATCGGAGTGAGAAAACTTCTCTTAATTCTGTATATGAGGATATGGGAAAAGACAAAGCCTTCAGAGTTCGTGTATGTCTTTGGAGGGTTCCTTTCCACCTTAGGAAATACATATTGTGTTGTTCAGTATAATAGACTTCTAAATATATGTTTTTTCTAGTAATTGGCTTTCTCTTTAGCTTGTCTCCTGAATACTGTAAGGTAGCTTGCAGTTTGAAGACAGCAGCTTCAAATATTTCACATAATCCTGGAGAAGTTACAATTGTTTGCTCACAGCTAAGCCTGTTTTCCTTTCCTAAATTTCAGTTTAGTTTAAAGTAATGTAAACAAATACAGAATATTTGCACATTTCTCTTTCAGCTCCTGAGACAAATACTAAGGTGTCTGCAAATATATCCTGCCATTTCTCGGAGCAAGAGTCTGCCAGTTGTCGTTGTGACACTCAATAGAACTCACATAGCAATGTAACAGACCATGTGGCTTGCCCAAGAACAGAAGGTTAGTTCTGTTTAATTTTAAAGATCACTAAAATTTTAAAGATCACTAAAATTTTAAAGTTACTTATTTAAATAATTCAATAAATGTCTAGGATTCAACTTAGCACAAATGAGGCTGGTAAGTATATAAATATTTTGTTATGAGAGATAGAGGATTCAGATCAAGACCAAGTGTTTTCGTATTGGCTGTATTGTAATGGATAAAATGTTACAGTAATAAATCTAGTTCCAGCAATTATATCAACAGGCCATGTATCATAGGGTTTGATCTTGTTTATTTTTATGTTTACTGTTCCATTCTTGTATGAAAAGAATCTAAAGTGATTAAATTCTGGTTTACTCTGCCATAACTTATGTGCCCATACACTTTGTTTTCATATTCTTTGTTAGACTGTACTATTTTCATTTAAAATTCAAATTTCCATGAATTAATTCAAATGTTAAAAAAATAATCTTGAACAGTGGATAAACTGTTATGTTCCTATAGAAAAAACTGTCTTTGCATGAGAGTTGTACTTGTGTGTGAATCTGGAAGCTGAAGAAAGCGTAATGCGAACTTGCAGTGAGTTTTACAGGATATCATATCAGTGTGAAAACTGAACAACTTGCAGTTTTTTATCTGCGTGTTCTAAACTTTTCTTTGAAATGGCTGGAGCTTATTTGGCTACATTCCATTTTATCCAGTCCTTCATCACTTTTTAAAATAAGCTTAGAGCGCTGCAGCTTGTGATATCTGTCAATAGTGTTCTAATTTACATGATTCTGCCAGACATTGGTTCATTTTCTCTCCTACATAGTTCCCAAAAATAGAAACATATGTATCTATAACATATACTTTCGTAAGATTTTATTGTGCTTCAGAAATGTACATGCAACAAATGTTTTAAAGAAGTACCAATTTAGGATTAAAAGGAACAGAAGTTGGGCTACAGATCTAACGCTGTGTGAATGTATTGCCAAAAATATGAAAAACAACAAGAACAAAAAATCACTACTTCCTCACTCAGTGAAATATATCAGTACTTAAATTATCTTTGGCATGTTTTTCACTGCTAGAAACATTCAGTTTGAGATTCAAGGTGGAATTACAACCACTATTCCACTTTCGCATTTAGAAATAAAAGAAACCTGTCTTCACCGGCCTTCCTGATCATATACAAGTGCTGAATTGGGTCCACTGAATTTAAAAGCAGGAAGTACGTACAAAGACTGATATATGTGCACCCATCCATTTGTACCATGAATCACAGAACACTATCTCAAACAGCGAGATGAAAACCATTAATCAGTCTGTGTGGTATGAACAAAGCAAAATCTTTATCCAGCTGATCAACTTAGTAGCTAAAACAAGATTGTTGCCTTGAGCTTTGTAAAAAGTAGCATGATGGCAAATAAAGAAAAAATGAAGGGATCTTTTTTCAGGCAATTCAAGGAACATTTTGTTTTGATTCAACTTGGGTTTGTCCCATTTTCTCTTGTCAGGAAGACAATCATGTGGACATGTGTTTTTAGACCTCAGACTTCATTTGCTAGTAGGAGTGGCATGTGGTTTACAGAAAAGAAAGATCAGATGCTTTTCAGATGTTGCTCTTACAATCATAGAATCATACAATGCTTTGGGTTGACAGGGACCTTTAGAGGTCACCTAGTCCAATCCCCCTGCAGTGAGCAGGGACATCTTCTACTAGACCAGGTTGCTCAGAGCGCCGTCCAACCTGGCCTTGAATGTTTCCAGGGATGGGGACTCCACTACCTCTGGGCAACCCGTTCCAGTGTTTCACCACTATCCTTGTAAAAATTTCCTTCCTTATGTCTAGTCTAAATCTACCCTTTCTTAGTTTAAAGCCATTGCTCCTTGTCCTATCACAACAAGCCCTGCTGAAAATTTTTTCCCCATCCTTCCTATAGGCCTCCTTCAGGTACTGGAAGGCTGCCATAAAGTCTCCCTGCATCCTTCTCTTCTCCAGGCTGGATAGCCCCAACTCTCTCAGCCTCTGCTCATAGGAGAGGTGCTCCAGCCCTCTGATCATCTTTGTGGCCCTCCTCTGGACCCGCTCCAACAGCTCCATGTCCTTCTTGTGCTGGGGGCTCCAGAGCTGGACGCAGGACTTCACGTGGGGTCTCACCAGAGCAAAGCCGAGGAGCAGATTCACCTCCTTCAGCCTGCAGGCCACGCTTCTTTTGATGCAGGCCAGGATACAGTTGGCCTTCTGGGCTGCAAGCGCACGTTGGTGGCTCATGTCTAGCTTTTCATCCACCAGTACCCCCAAGTCCTTCTCAGCAGGGCTGCTCTCAGTCCCTTCATCCCCCAGCCTGTATTGATACTGGGGGCTGCCCTGACCCCAGTACAGGACTTTGCACTTTGCCTTGTTGAACCTCATGAGGTTCACACAGGCCCGTTTCTCAAGCTTCTAAAGGTCAATGCTAAAAGTAAAGGTCATTTATTTTGTGCTTGGTCCCCATGCCCTGTCTCAGTAAAACATATATATCCACTGAAGCCAGCTATTTCTTCCCAGAATTATTTTTTCTTCAGGTTTAGCCAAAGACAAAACAGAAGGCCATGCATCATATGCATTATGTGGAACAGGTAATAACTTCTGGGGAATGAACGTGAGCTAAAATAAAAGATTTTATCTTTTTTTCCATATATATCAAATAAAAACTAATCCTCTAAGTATCTACACAATTATTAATAAAAAAGGTATCAGAACTAATGTAATTAAACTTCTCTTTTATCTGTGAATAAAAAGGTAACAGAAGCCTATCTCAAAATATTTCTGGCAGTTTTGCCAGATCAGTGAATATAATATGCAGCAGAGCAAAAGGATAGCACTACAGCTAATTCACTGAATTTTGTCTGTGTTTATGGCTACACAAGCAAGATTTACATTTAAGGTAAGAAAATAATAGGTAGTGTTCATATCATCCACAAACAACTAAACTGCTCTGTGAGCAATGAAACAAACAAAAAAACTGGTCAAACCCACTTAAAATTATTAGTCTACAGACTCATTCCCTGCTAGATGGTCTCTAAAGCACTCCCTTAAATCAGATGGCCTCAGCAAAATAAGAAAAAAAAAGGAAGGGAAAAAAGGCGAAAAAAGAGAAGCAAGAGAAAAAAGGAGAAAATAGAGTATAAACAAAAAAGAAAAAAAGGTAAAACCCCAACCCCCCTCAAGATAACCCAAATAAAAACTAAAAAAAAAAAAAAACCAAAAAGCTAAAAGCAGAAAGAAGAACAGAAAAAAGAAGACAAGAGAAAAAAAGATGAAAAAGAAGAAAGGAGAAAGAAGGAAAAAGAGAGAAAAGGAAAAAAGACAAAAGGAGAAAGGAAAAAAGGAAGAAAAAGTCGTGTACAGTTCAACAAATAAGATTTATGAGAGTGGTGGGAATACAAGGAAAGGAAAATTCCTAAATGAAAATTCTGAAGTTCACAAAGATCAGGTCGTTGGTACAAGATTAAAAGTAGACTTTGTTATCAACAGCTACATACTTGAAGCATTCTAGTATCTTTGCCTTCTGGAATACTTATCCATGTTTAATTTTCTTTTCCTTGTAGCTAGTTCAGAATTTCATTAATTTTAGGTGGAACAATGTCAGCCAGTCTGAGAGAAAAAATGTTTCTTTTGGTTTCTGAAGTGTTATATTCTTTTATATATCATCTGATAACAACAACGAGTCTACAATGGTATTTTTAAAAATACTGAGTCTTGTCACTACATTTTTTTGCAAACAGTTCCTCATGAAGTGGCTACACAAGGTTACAAAGCGGTGTTCACATTGTTTTCAGTGTCTTGCAAGGGACATTTGTGTTCTATCAACAGTGTCTGGAAAAGATAAAACCCAAAATATAATAAATACTTTCTCATGTTTATATATTTCTCAGCTATAATTACAACAATGACTCCTGACTGATTCAAGTATCATCAAAGAGACAACCAGATGAAACTCAGCTGTAGTGTCAACTGGGAAGATTGTCTGGCTTTTGCTGAAGTCTGTGGAAGTTTTAATACAGTCTGCATGACAGTAACACATTAAAATTAAAAAACATTTAAAGTCTAGAACTAGGTTCTGTAGCAGAACTATAAAACCATAGTCTGATAAAGCGTAAAACTAAATTAAGCTTGTTCTATCCATTGTGTGTCCTTATCCTTTATCTATCTTTACTTGCTAGAAAGATCATATAAAAAGAATGTCAAATGAGGTTGCAAAGCAAGAAAATTGTCATGATCCTTACAAGGACCATCTGGACCATCTGGTTCATGACACTAATGTTCTTTCTGCTGGCCTTCTGAAGCCCTATGATTATATCAGCTTTCATATACGGAAAAAGACAAAGTCATTCTGCTATATAGTTAAAAGAGAAAAAAAAACTAGCTTGAAGCAATATCGAACAACATATGAAAGGAACCCAGAATAATTAAGAAGAAGTTTGGGATGACTAAAACAGAGAGTACTGTGAATATGATGGGAAAATTTAAACTAAAATCTTAGTCAGATCTTAGAGAAAACTAAATTCTCACAGAATTGTATCTTAGGCTGAACAATGAGAAGAGATTCTGACATACATAAAATCACTCATTGTTCATTTAATTTTATCATTAGTCATTTAATCTTAATCCTACTACTATGCATTCCAATAAATTCTTACACTAGGAACTTTGAGCCTCTTGCCCAGCTATAACAACTGTATCTGCTTCATGGGGAACCAAATACTAAGTAATGTTGCTTACTGTAATTAAGACAGCTCCATTTTAAAGATTCAAAGCTCCTTACAACTTTTCATCATGAAGTCCACGTGGTAATAAAATGCTTATAAAGCGTATATTTATTCAAGTATATTTACTGACACATTTTTCACCAAAATTTCTTTGAGGGCTTTTTGGAAAACAAAACACAACTCAACAAACAAACCTCTTGGAGAAACAGCTACAGCAATCAGATCATAAGTCTTTGTGGAAGGAGTCTGAAGAACCCAAATAATAGCATCAGTGGTTTCCAGTAGCTTCCACAGTAATAACTTTTAAAACTAATGACCATACTTACAGAAATAACAACCGAAGGAAGAACATTACAGCTGTGTGCTCACACAACAAATGCAAAAATCTGGACGGGTAGTGATGAATTAGAGCCAGGCAGTTTTAGACTGAAAATGTATTTGTCTCTACTAAGATGGCCCCTGGTTTTTGTGATTACAAATATGTTTAAAAGATTCTATATTACATGTGTAGTGCTGTCACTGTAAAAGATTCACTATTCATTATGTAATTAGGAATGATATCTAAAACCAGTAAGTATTATGTAACTTTCAGCGCGTGTGTATAAGACCACATCCAAACAGTGCCAAATCAAGAATTTCTGAACAGTCAAAAGGAACTATGTATCTAGTTCCTTTTCTCGGGGCTAATGCTTCCAACAACCTCTATGTAAATCTTTCTCGCTGAAGCATGGTCTTTAGCCTGCATCTTTTACTTATGACCATAGTGCCTTGATACAAAATAGCTTAGGAGATCTTACCTACAGGGACTTGTTTTGCCCTTAAGATGCAACACATATGCCTTTCACCTTTTCTGCTCCACTTTCTGCTACTAAAAGGAAGGCCGGAACCTCCAAGGGTCTTGATAATTTCTGTTCCTCCCTTCTTGACCCCTAAGAGTACTGATGACTAGCTAACACTCACATCATCAGTTCCTTCCAGAGGTAGGTAGTCAGTTTGACTGCTTTGTACGCTAATTGGTTAATGTGTAGCTACATTCAGGCAAGGATGTTCTGTAGGTGATGATGTCAGGTGTTCCTCCAAGTGAATTAAACTGCATGACCCACTTAGGTAAACATCCTTTTTCATTCAGTAGAGATAATTTTTTTCTTTTTATCTAGAGATAATTTCTTTTTCTTTGCTGTCAGCCAATAAAGAGTAACAATAACAGGAATTCAGCACTTGGAACAAGTAGTCATAGCATTTGAAATAATTTAACAAGGCTGTAATTTTCAATTAAGCAGTAATATTTATAGCTGAACACAAACCAGATCTTTTTCATTAACCTACAGTTACTTCTGTTGGGCAGAATTAGCTCAAACCTCTTATAACTATTGTAGATCTAGAGCAGACTTAGAAGGTGGGTGACCACTAGCCACGATTTTATCAGGGATAAACAAAAGCATAATATAATTTTTCAAAACATACTAACTAGCTAAAGTTACAGTTAACTACCTAAAGTTTAAATTAATGAAAAAAGGTATTTTTTTCTACTAAGTAAAGCAAGACTGTATTTAAGATGGTATAAAAGCTTAACAGAAATGCCACGATTTTAAACTCTTATTTGACTTCCTACTACTCCTCCTCTTCCCTTCTTTGTGTCTACTAATACTCTGCTATTCCCTCTGCCTCCCAGACATTTCTATGATCTTTTAGCTAGCTATCTAGTCCTCATTATATAACAAGTCTCTTTGGGTCTGTTTTGTCTCTTTTGCTGGTTTCTCTAACCTAATGACCTCTGTTTCTTTCACTGGTTTCTCTCAGATTACCTCTGTTGTGCCCCAGTTCATTATTTCCTCACTCTGTTTACAAGGACTGTTACAATTTCCAGTCATATTGTCAGTTTACTGGATCTTTCACTTATTCTCTTACACAGTTGTGTACCACCTACCATCATGTACAAACTCACCCCGCTATCTATCCTCTAGTAATGCCTTCTAACTCGAGCTCTTCCCAGTCGTTTTCTTTTTGTCCTTTTCTATGTCTCTCCACAGTATGAGTCCAGTGTCTACAATGGATTCTTTCTTCGTTTCCTAAATACCTGACTTGCCTCCACATTGAGAGGACACGTTTCTCACCATAACTCCACTTAAAACCTTTTCTTATCTGTGTCTGCTAAACCACATCTCATAATCATAAAATAAGATGTGATATGCTGTAAACAAATGGATAAGCATATCTTACTTCAGTATGTTTGCATATGTTATGCTGCATAGCATGAATTATTAAAATAAACTATATACTCTTTTAGCCCATCTGTTTCTTAGCTCAGCTTTTTTTTTTCCTCTGCCAATAGCCAAATCATAATCTAATGGTCATGCTAAGAAAAACCCACAAGCATTGCTGGTTGCCTCTGATCTGTGTTTGTTTAGAATTAAAGCTACATGAAATAAATTGAATCATGCACTTGCAAAAGCTAAGCAAATGCGCTTTTTGATATGCTGATGTTTATTATTTATTTTCTGTCTTTGACAGTCACCTTTTAAAAAAGAAGCTATATTTTTGGTTATAGTTCACAAGAAGTCATAGACAGTACTGTTTTATGTAAATAAGGTCTTTGGAACACTTGAAGAGGAATTTGGTGCCAAACTCATAAATCACTTAGAAGTGAAAACTTTCTTAAAGTTTGAATTAATTACTTTTTTATCTTTTAAACATACAAATCAAACAAAGTCATATATGAGTACTACTGGGGGACTCTCCAGATAGAGGAGATTTGCTTGAGCTTAGTGCAAAGAATTTGTTATATTTACAAGAATTAGTAAAATTTTTTAGCTTTTCAGAATTAGGGCAGAAGTGTTGGAAATGTAAATGTAAAATGTAAAATGAAAATGTGAATCTCTTCTAGTTCTAAGGAAAAAGCAGAAAGCTAATACAGATTTCTTTAAGGAAGATATGCACACTAGGTCATTAAATTCAATATTCTTCTTCCAAAGGAGACAAAAAGTCCTATAGACTTATAGTTCAGGAAAAACACTCTTCTCTGTCACCTTCTTCATAGAAAGAAGTTCTGCTTCCATATTCAAATACAAACATGGCAGATGAAGGTGATTAAATGAAGAAGTACTTCATTAATGTTTGAAACTGTTGTCAGGAAACAGTCTGACCATAGGGAACAGGAAGCATGTTGGACTTCTTGTTTTAAGTTTATGACTCTTCCTTTAACTCCTGATTGTATTTTGGCTAACATGGCTCATGCTAGGGCCTGAAGTGTGCTGGGAGAAGTGCCACTAGTCAAAGCCAGAGCACCACATAGGCAGGACAGGTGGCCAGACAGAGCTAAAGAATGATTATGCAGCCATTGTCTCTTGCAAAACTGCTGTCTCCTGCAGCGATCATCTTTGAATGGAAAGGTGATGGAACAGATCATTCTGGATACCATCTCTAAGCAAGTGCAGGAAAATAAAGTTATCAGGGGTAGTCAGCATGGATTCACCAAGGAGAACTCATGCTTGACGAGTCTGATAGCCTGCTACAATGGCATGACCGGATGGGTAGGTGAGGGGAGAGCAGTCGATGTTGTCTACCTCAACTTCAGCAATGCTTTTGACAATGTCTCCCACAGCCGGCTGAACATGAGCCAGCAGTGTGTCCAGGTGGCCAAGAAGGCCAACAGCATCCTGGCCTCTATCAGGAATAGGGTGGCCAGCAGGAGTAGGAAGGTGATCGTGTCCCTGTACTCGGCACTGGTGAGGCTGCATCTTGAGTACTGTGTTCAGTTTTGGGCCCCTCACTACAAGAAAGACAATGAGTTGCTGGACCATGTCCATAGAAGGGCAACAAGGCTCGTGAGGGGTCTAGAGAACAAGTCTTATGAGCAGTGGCTGAGGGAGCTGGGGCTGTTTAGTCTGGAGAAGAGGAGGCTGAGGGGGGAACTTATTGCTCTCTACGACTACTTGAAAGGAGGTTGTAGTGAGGCAGGTGTTGGTCTCCCAGCTAACTAGTGATAGGACGAGAAGAAATGGCCTCAAGTTGCATCAGGTGAGGTTTAGGTTGACTGTTGGGAAAAATTTCTTTACTGAAAGGGTGGTCGGGCATTGGAACAGGCTGCCCAGAGAGGTGGTTAAGCATGGTGGGGTTGGGTTGAGGGTTGGACTTTATGATCTTAGAGGTCTTTTCCGACCTATGATTCTATGATAACATCCGCATAGGGAAGCTCACAGTGAGGTGGACTGAGAGCTGGTTGAATGGCAGAACTCACAGGGTTTTGATCAGCAGCACAGAGTATAGTTGGAAGTCTGTAACTAATGATGTTCCCCAGGGGTCAGTACTTGGCCCAGTCTTGTTCAACTTATTGTCAGTGACCTGGATGAAGGGACAGTGTGTACCCTCAGCAGCTTTGCTGATGACACAAAACTGGGAAGAGTGGCTGATGCACCAGCAGGCTGTGCTGCCATTAAGTGAGACCTGGACAGGCTGGAGAGTTGGGCGCAGAGGAACCTGATGAAATTCAACAAGGGCAAGTGTAGAGTCCTACACCTGTGGAGCAATTATCCCATGCACCAGTACGGGCTTGGGGCTGACCTGCTGGAGAGTAGCTCTGTGGACAGAGACCTGGGAGCACTGGTGGATGACAAGTTAACCATGAGCCAGCAGTGTGCTCTTGTTGCCAAGAAGGCCAATGGTATCCCAGGTGCATTAAGAGGAGTGTGGCCAGCAGGTCGAGGGAGGTTCTCCTCCCCCTCTACTGTGCCCTAGTGAGGCTGCATCTGGAGTACTGAGTCCAGTTCTGGGCTCTCCAGTTCAAGAAAGATGAGGAGCTACTAGAGAGATTCCAGCGGAGGGCTACGAGGATGAGGAGGGGACTGGAGCATCTCTCCTACAAGGAGAGGCTGAGGGAGCTGGGCTGGTTTAGCCTGAAGAAGAGAAGGCTGAGAGGGGACCTGAGAAATGCCTATAAATACCTGAAGAGTGGGTGTCAGGAGGATGGAGCCAGACTCTTTTCAGTGGTGCCCAGCAACAGGACAAGGGGCAACGGGCACAAACTGAAGCAGAGGAAGTTCCATCTGAACATGAGGAAGAACTTCTTTCCTCTGAGGGTGATGGAGCGCTGGCAGAGGGTGCCCAGGGAGATTGTGGATTCTCCTTCTCTGGAGATATTCAAAACCCACCTGGACGCGGTCCTGTGCAGCCTGCTGTAGGTGACCCTGCTTTGGCAGAGGTTTGGACTAGATGATCCACAGAGGTCCCTTCCAACCCCGACCATTCTGTGCTTCTGCGAGTATTGGTTGTCTGGCAGTTTTGTCAGAATCTGCTAACTTGTGGAAATGGTATATACCAAACCTCCAAGCTGGAAGATACCAAACTTCAGCTTACCCACAACTTTTGAAGCAGATCCAACAGCAGCTGGACTGCTGAAGCTTTTGTGCTTCATGGCGTGGTACAGCAGATGCCCGCACTGTGGTGAAGAAGAATAAGTGTGCTCACCTTCAGCGAGGTAACTATTTTGCTCATAGATGCACGAATTATAAATTGCAAGTTGTAAGCTATCAGTTGCAAGTTGTTAGAGAACTTGTGAGTGAGAAACGTCATGACCACAGGACTCATGCCACAGCCAGGGGTTTGGCTACTTAGACAGTGAGAATCGCTTTGAGAAACCTGGTCTACTGGGGGCTGATGGGATCCAGCTGTCAGAGAAGGGAAAGAGCATCTTCGGTCATAGGCTTGCCAAGCTGGTGAAGAGGGCTTTAAAATACAGTTGCTGGGGGAGGGGAACCTCAATCCATCCCACTGCTACTGGTTTGATTCCAGTGCCAGGAGAAGGATCACAGGTCAGCAGGAGAGCACCTCAGGAGCCCAAAGGAACTCCAGCCACTCCAGCCAGTAAGTCAGCTCCATCGAGGGCCCAACTTAATTGCCACCAGGCAAACACTTGTAGCATGGGGAATAAACAAGAGGAGTTAGAGACATGCACACACCTGCAGGGCTATGATCTTATTGGCGTCACGGAGACATGGGTGGGGTGGCTCCTATAACTGAAGTGTTGGAATGGAAGGATACAGGCTCTTTAGGAAGGACAGGCACGGGAGATGAGGAGGTGATGTCGCCCTCTATGTCAATGACCAGCTGGAGTGCATGGAGCTTGGCCTGGGGAAGGATGAGGAACCGACTGACAGCTTATGGATCAGGATTAAAGGCAGGGCAGGGACAGGTGACATTTTAGTGGGGGTCTGCTACAGGCCACCCGGCCAGGAGGACCAAGCAGATGAGGCCCTCAGCAGGCAGATAGGAACAGCCTCACATTCACAAGCCCTGGTCCTCGTGGGGTACTTTAACCACCCCATTATCTGTTGGAGGGACAACACAGCAGGGTATAAGCAGTCCAGGAAGTTCCTGGAATGCATTGATAATAATTCTATAGACAGAGGGATGTTACATATCTGAAAAAATAGCCAACCAAAGTAGATGCACCATTTGTGGAAAAATACAACTGGTGTAAATAGGGTGGCATTTCCATTATAAGCATATCACAATGGGCATGGGCTAATTAGGACCCAATAAGGAGCTTAGGCCAGAAAACAGCATAGCATTTAAGCCTGCATTTAAGTCTTACTGATTGTAGTAAGAACTCACTGGTTTTGAAGCCCTTAGTTGACTGAAGAGAGATGGGTTGTTGGTGCTTAGTAGTAATGGGACAGATTTAGAATGTGCCCAAGCTTTACGTGAAAGACCAGGCAGTACCTTTTGAATTCAAACTGTCTAAGAGTTGAAGATAACAAGATTTATATTTGGATTTATAGCTGGACTAGCCAGCCAATTTTGTTATATAGTAATACAGTTAACTCTCAATGAAAGGGACTAAGCTCTAGAAAGTTTTGCTTTGTATTTTCCTCATTTTCCTCATTCTTTTATGTATATGAGGTTTTATTTTTTGTTATAAATCCAAAACAAGTGCAGAAGCTAGTCTTCTATAAATTCACTCTCCTTACAACTACCTTTGTTCCTTTCTGTAGCTACCAGTACACTAAATTTCATTTCTCATGTTTAAGAAAAAAAGGCTGATTTAGTCAGCCTCCTTGCCTAAGTTTTTCTTTTGATATAATTTCCACATGAACTGGGAGAAAATCCAAGGGGAGGAGAGGAAAGGAAGAAAATAATATTTCTTTGTATATTGCAGAAGATACACCTTTAAGTCAACTGAAGTAATTCCTCACCCTCAGCTGAATGTAAAAAACCGCATTTGTTTCTAATTTCACCTTTCAAAATCGTGTTTCTTCAAGCTTGTACCTACATTTATTTTTGAATACCTAAAAAAATCCCCAAATACAAACAACTTGAAAGAAGCTGTTTCTTTAATAGGACACCCAGCAACAGAAGTACTATGTTCAAAGACAAAACTTGCACTGGTTCACTTTAGCTGATCACCGTCAAGTTAAAATACAGAAAGTTGAACAAAATCTGAGGTGGCAGATCCACATATCATCTCTTGGCAGCGATGCTGAGCACTCATTCCCGCCTCCTGTGTTTGCAAGATTACAGTGTGAACTGAATATGGGAATTAATTTAATTTAAAATGTTTGCTAGTATTTTTGAGGGATTCTTTATGAAGTTTTCTAAAGCTAGTTTGATTCCCAGTGTGACTGTCTGCATCACCCTTCAGAAAAATTGGATATGCACAACTGTGAGACAATTTTAGGAATGTGAATTGAAGCAAGAAAGAACAGGAAATTATAAGGCAGAAGTAAAAATCTTGTGCTGGTATTGCTGCTTAAGATAGCGTATCACCAATATATAGCCTTAACTGTGTTCTGTTCTCATAAGGAGGACCTGCTGATCAAAAAGAATGATCTACCCTCCCTCCAACAGAAGACTGGGAGCCCAACTGTGCTGTGCATGGAATGTTATGAATTATTCTTTGACTTGGAAAATGCAAATAAAAAGAAATCCTGAAGTCACTGCAGCTATTCAAGATATTTTGGTGTCAGCAGACTGCTTTTGAGCGGAGACCAGAAGCCCAGGAAACATGGGATGTGTAGGTAGGTACTGAGTATCCTAGTCTCTATTTTCTTGCAGTTTTAAAAATGAAATCATCTGACTTCTATATTTGAAAATATTGGAGAAGGTAGCTTGAATAGAGAAGATATGTCTCTAATTTTTTTCACACATTTTTTCCTGGAGGAGTTTGCTCAAAAGGCTTCTGTCTCCTCTGTTTTTCATTTTAGTTTGAATCACAGAATCATGGAATAATTTAGGTTCAAAAAGACCTTTAAGATCATCAAGTCCAACTGCAAACCCAACACTGCCAAGTCCACCACTAAACCATGTCTCTCAGTGCCACATCTACACATCTTTTAAATACCTCCATGTGATGACTTAACCCCTTCCCTGGGCAGCCTGTTCCAGTGCTTGATAACCTGTTTGGTGAAGAAACTTTTCCTACTACCTAATCTAAACCTCCCCTGGCGCAACTGGAGGCTGTTTCCTCCCATCCTATCACTTGTTACTATGGAAAAGTGACCAGCAGCCACCTTGTTACAGCCTCCTTTGAAGCGGTTGTAGAGACCAGTAACGTCTCCCCTGAGACTCCTTTTCTCCAAACTAAACAACCCTAGTTCCCTCAGCCACTGCCCATAACACTTGTTCTTTAGACCCTTCATCAGCTTCATTGCTCTTCTTTGGACACGCTCCAGCACCTCAATGTCCTTCTTGTAGTGAGGGGCCCAGACTGAACACAGTATTTGAGATGTGGCCTCACCAGTGCCGAGTATGGGGAAATGATCACTTCCTTAGTCCTGTCAGCCAGCCTATTCCTGATACAAGCCAGGATGCTGTTGGCCTTCTTGAGCTAGAGAGTTAAAAAATGTAAGCACAGCATAAATAGAAAAGAGAAAAAAAAAAAGAGAGAGAGAAAACACAACTACTTTAATTAATATAGCCATCCTTTTTGTGTTCAAAACTTGTTTTTGACACAATGTTCTCTGGGAAGACAAGCATAGGGGTTTTATTGGGCTTGTCCTCTGTGTTCTTCCATTAAAGCAGCAAATACATTCACATTTTGTCTGGAAGAGTTTGGATGGTCCTAATAGCTTTACTAAAGACATTCCATTCCATGAAACAAATTTAACAATTACCCTTTTAAATTGTCAGATATAGAAATGCACAAACAGTTACGAAATTTGGGTATGAGTTTGACTACATCACATAAACAATCAAAATAACTACGATACAGGTGAATGTTCTTAATTTGTGCTTCCTATAGTGAGATTACACCAAAATTCAATATGTGCATTACTGAAGAAAATATAGAATTTTTTTTTTTAATTCAAGACATTGCTTGAATTACCATCAAAGAAAATGTTGTTACTGACTTCTAATATAGTTGTTTCAGAACTCTTCAGTTTTCAACTGTGGCAAGAATAGTGTACAGTAAGATATAAATATCTTCATAAATGAAACATTCTGATCTGCTACAACAATGTTTGTGAAAAAAATATTTAAACATCTTGATTGAGAAATACTGAACAGTTTTAAGGTTTCAGATACAAAAATTATTTTGAAAGTCAGCAAAATTCCTGCGAAAAGGCAATTTCAAAAGTACTCTTCAGACAACTTTGACTTTTATTCCTAAAGTTCTTTGTTATCTGTCAAAATTATCTTTGAAAACCATTTTGTTAATAAGCTACTAAAATTAGCATATCAGTTAAGGTATACGGTAGAAAAGAAGTCACTTCTTCACAGAAAAATATTTCACTTTTAAATTCTTCAGACAGAATGAAAATGTAAAATTTCTTTTGGAGTATATAAAATTACCTTTGCTTTGGAAATATCAAAACAACATTGTAGAAACATAGTGTTAGCTGTAGTTGAGTAATTTAAAAGAATATATTCACATTTGATGTTATATCTCCATATCCGCACATAGCTCTTTTTCACTTGGGGGTGAAGTCTAGCACACTGCCAGTGTGTCTGCAGAGCTTCTGAAAATGAGAGGGACAAAATATGAAGTGTCTTTCAGCTTTTAAAAAATAGAATAAACAATTTACAATATTTAAAATCAAATCTGTGTTTTCCCATTATTTGTCTTTCTCAAGAGCATACAGAATCTTAATTTCTGAAGTAATTTCATAAACCGTTTCAGTCTATGTGCTATCTGAAACGGTAGACAATTATATATTATGACAACACTGAGTTTTTCCAACATCATCTTCACATTTCTTCTGAAAGGTAGACGATTGTTTATGAGCTGGTAAGTAAAATAGTCATACTTTTCATTTAAGGCTGCATAGATTGTTTATAGAGTACAGCTCTAAGAGTTTGCCTGACTGCAATCAGTAAAAACATCTAGATCTAGTTTCTAGTTAATGTGCATTAATTAGGCTGAGAAAAGCAAGGCTATTTTGATAGGTCTAGAGAAGTAATCTACGAGGAGAACTAATGCGTGTCCTTTCCACGACAGAAAGCAAGAAACCAATCTGTTGCTACCTGAAGCCAAAGACAACTGTGCAGCTTTGTGCAATAATGGTTTTATATTTTGTAACTTCACCATTCACATATCTGTTATAAGCTTTGTTGTGTCAAGCAAATCAACTTATAAATTGTGCTTGTGACCTTCAACCAGATGTGTTGTGGCTCTAACGGTCAGTTCTGGAGAGCTGTTTCCTTACCAAAAGCATGCCAGCATCCATTTGAAGATCATTCTGACCATTCCAGCTCAACCAAGTAAGGATAACAGTTGAAGAATAAGTCATTTGATCCTATCCTTTCNCGTAGAATTGATCCGCTTTCTGGAAAATGTCGACCTTTAATTGCTTGTCTGTAGTTTACTGAAATCTAGCAGATCCTGGAACTAGCATCAGAACAAGTTCAACATAGGCAACACTCATTGCAACCTTTTCTCTTCTACCAGTTGCTGCCTTATCAGCACTGCAGGCCTTAGAGAGGTATTTACCTGTTCAGTTACTGCTAGCATTAGAGAAGAAAAACATGTTACCACCAGAATTATCTCTTACAGTCTTCTTAGAATTATTACAGTATTTAGTCACAGTATCCCCGCTCCTGGTATAACTTCTATTAGCATGGGATCTGAATGACCTGCAGAAATACTGATGACTCTTGGGTCAACAGCTATGACAGCTAAAAGAAGTATGTTGGCACCTCATCTAATATATCATATTTTACTTTTGGACAGTCTGAATTAATAATCATAAAATCATAGAATAGACTCATAGAATGCTTTGGGTTGGAAGGGATTTTAGAGGTCATCTAGCCCAACCCCCTTGCAGTGAGCAAGGACATCTTCTACTGGACCAGATTGCTCAGAGCGCTGTCCAACCTGGCCTTGAAGTTTCCAGGGATGCTTCTCTGGGCAATCTGTTCTACGGTTTAACTACTCTCCTTGTAAAAATTTGCTTCCTTATATCTAGTCTACATCTACCCTTTCTTAGTTTAAGGCCATTGCTCCTTGTCCTATCACAACAAGCCCTGCTGAAAATATTTTCCCCACCCTTCCTGTAGGCCCCCTTCAGGTACTGGAAGGCTGCCATAAAGTCTCCCCGCATCCTTCTCTTCTCCAGGCTGGATAGCCCCAACTCTCTCAGCCTCTGCTCATAGGAGAGGTGCTCCAGCCCTCTGATCATCTTTGTGGCCCTCCTCTGGACCTGCTCCAACAATAATCAGGGATTATGACATTTCTTCTTGAGATTCATATCACATAATAAATGCAGCTTTTCTGCCTTCCTATGAAAAAAGCATTGGAAGTTACGTTCATTTCATTTGACCCAGAAAACAGGGGCATACCAACAGAAAGACTGTGATAGAAAATACACAGCGATTTCCTGATACTGTTCTTCTTCTGTTAAACTAAAAGTTATCAGATACCTAGAACTGGCAAGATCAGCTGCCTCATTTGCTAAATCATGTCTCTAACAGAATCATTTGCAAGCCAAAACACACATGATATTCATCCCACTGTTCTGTCTTGGACAGTGACAGTAAAAGGTGTTGTTTAGGGAGAGAATTTAAGCCTGGCCACTAACTGTAGTCTATTGCACTCATACTTCCCTCTAATATGTAGTAATTGATCTGTGGCCCATCAGTGCCTCTAATAACTTCCTGAAAATCCTGAAAATACGTGACTTCCCAACATCCTATGGCAACTGATTCTCCCAAACTCTTCAGCAGTAAGTCTGCAGTGAGCTCTGTCACCCCCAAGTCACAGTGCCACCACCCAGCAACGCAGCAGTCACAGTGCTCCGGGGCAGGATAAAAGGAAGCATCTTCCCGTGTCCTGCTGGCAGAGCTGACTCAGGGGCAACTTGAAGAAACCTGAGAGCAAGTCATTGAGGAGCTGGTGCAATTACTTGGAGGAGGCTGAGGGAGGAAGACTGAATGAGGAAGACTGAATGAGGCTGCTGGAGGTTCTCTGGTGCAAGGCCATCTCCTGGCGGGGCCACATTCAAAGTCCATCTGATGGATGCAAATCATGCTTCAGCCTTCAGGGAACAGATGCCAGCCCCTCCTGGTTGCCCAAGGCTATCAGACCTTTTCAGCTGGATAGCAGCGGCAAGATGAAGCGAATGCCTTCTTGAGGAGCATTGCAGAGCTTGCCAGGTGCCCTGCCAGGTGCGGGAAGGATTCTTGACCCCAAGGTTGATCAACTTGGGGGCATTTGGCCACTCTTGGAAGCCCCTCAGATGGCTTCAGGGTGAGAGAGAAGAGGGCTTGGGCATCTCCTGGGAGGCGTGACCAGCCTGTGGGACCAGGAGCCAGGTCTTGCTCCCATGTTTAGCGAATAGCCGATCGCCAGCGCTGGGGTCAGGAAGGAATTCTCCCCCGGGGCACATTGGCACTGTTCCCTGGGGTTTTTTTGCCTTCCTCTGCAGCATTGAGCACGACCACTTGTCACCGCTCCTCTTGTCCCTTTGGGCCAGGTTACTGCCTGGTGCTCATGCAGCATGAAGATGGCCTCTTGTGCCCTGCAGCTGGAGGGAGGAAGGATTTTTTTTCCCCCCACACTGGGCTAGCAAGTGTCCCCAGGGGTTTTTTGCCTTCCTCTGCAGCACTGGACATGGCACCTTGCCAGGGCTGCTCTGGGCCACTTTGACTAGGTGCCCACTGCTCATCACAGAATCACAGAATCATTAAAGTTGGAAAAGACCTCTAAGATCATCAAGTCCAACCATCAACCCAACACCACCATGCCTGCTAAACCATGTCCTGAAGTGCCATATCTACACTTTTTTTGAACACGTCCAGGGATGGTGACTCCACCACCTCCCTGGGCAGCCTGTTCCAATGCCTGGCCACTCTTTCAGTAAAGAAATTTTCCCTAATATCCAATCTAAACCTCCCCTGACTCAACTTGAGGCCATGCACCATAAAGCGTCCTCTCATGCCCTGTAGCCAGGTGGAGGGATACTTTTCTCCCCCAGGGTTGTCCAGCACCGATTCATGGAGGTTTTTTCCTCCCTCTGCCACATTGAGCACAGCCCCTTGCCAGGGCTCCTCTGGGCCAGTTTGGCCAGGTTCTTGCCTGCTGCTCTTGCACCTCCAAGGCAGCATCATGCCCTGGCTCTCTTGGGCTCTCTTGCCCAGTGCCAGCTTGTAGAAGGAGCCAGCTCTGCTTTTCCCTTGGCTCCATCTCCCCAGGGCTGTTTGCTTCTGCAAAACAGCCTGGCCTGGGCAGGGCTGCAGCCTTGCTGCGCATCTGGAGCTGCCACTTTGCAGCTCTGCCTGCATGCAATACAAGTGCAGGGCAGGCACGAGAGTGTATTTCATGCATCACTGGCCAAGAAGCAGAGCAGAGCAACTTTTTGAAGGCAAAAAGTGTGTGTGTCATCCATATGTGTCATACTTTTGAAAATACCCCACGGTATCACACACCTCTTCTTCTTCTATATTTGTGTGCAGTAGGTACCACTCCTCATTCTTCAAATTTTTGGTTTTCAGGAAACAGGGACTTCTTGGCCTGTATTCCTGCTGCTACTCTCTGTGGCTTTGTGACTTTTCTTTGCCAGACTGCAAGGGGCGTTTTTTCAAGCTAAATGGAAGGATGCATCAGCCTGCTTCTGGCTACACGTGCACATTGTGTTAATGCTTGTGAATATCAGATCTGTAACAGATTCAGAAAAATAGTAAAATAAAATAAAATAAAATAACCCCCTGTTACCGCTTTTAATCTTTCTGATTTGTGTCCTTGAAAGTGTTTTTTGGAGCTGAGAAATCCCTGGCATTTCAGGCAAATAATGGTCTTATCATTATTTGACTCATGTGGAGAGGAGAGAGGAGAGGAGAGGAGAGGAGAGGAGAGGAAAAGAGAACTGCTGTGTTATGCATATAATTACGCATGACAAGCTATGACCTAGACATAATGGGTCCATCCAGGAGAGCAGCTCACTGCAGTGCAGGTCCCAGGCCCATCCAGGAGACAGGGGCAGAGACAGGCACACCTACAGCATCGCTCAGGCAGGGACTGAAGGCCCCAGACTGAGCTGAGACACCACGTCCCCTGGGCCCTTGGCAGCCGACGGGATGGGTGGGATCCCACGCTCAGGACCCTGTTAGGGTCACTTTGGAGACAAAGAATTGGGCCAGTTGGCCAGACTGGGGCTCAGAACCACACACAATACTCAAGGTGAGGCCACACCAGTGCTAATTACAATGGGATAATCAGGTTTTTTGACCAGTTGGTTGTTCTGTGTTTAATGCACCCCAGGATGCAGTTTGGCCTCCTGGCTGCCAGGGCACACTGCTGACTCCTGTTGACCCTATTGTCAGTCAGTAGCCCCAGATCTCTTTCTGCAAGGCTGCTCTCCAGCCACTCCTCTCCCCGTTTATACTTGTGCCTGGCATTACTCTGTCCCAGGTGCAGAATCTGGCATTTGTTCATGTTGAGTTTCATACCATTAATAACTGCCCAATGCTCCCAATCTATCCAGATCCCTCTGCAAGGCTTTTTGTTTTTTGAGAAAGCCAACAACACCTCCCAGTTTAGTATCATTAACAAACTCCCAAAGGGTGAATTCAACTCCTGCATCCAGATCACTGATACAAAGATTGAACAGAACTGGCCCTAGAATTGAACCCTGAGGAACACTGCTGGTGACCAGTAGCCCCATTTACTACAACCCTTTGAGCCCTGCTCTTCAGCCAGTTCTTCACCCAGCACACTGTCTACCTGCTCGTCTCACAGTTGGACAATTCCTGCAGAAAGGTGTGGGGACTGTTGTTGAATCCAAGCTAGAAACATTTTAATTCTGGATTACTTACATGTATTCACATGATTAAAGGGATAGGTTCTATGGATCCTTGAAATGAAAGCTGTCTAAGTCAGTACTGAAGACTGTTTACAATTTCATGAGGACATCTTAAATCATGAGGACATTCTCTCATGTCTGTCTCCTAGAGTAAACATAGATCTTTGTAGAATTTCAAGAATATTAGATTAATATCTCAAAATCCTATATTAGAAATTCTAAAGAAAAATAATTCTTGACATTATTTTGTTTTGGAGCTCTTACAGAAACATATACTGAAATTATGGTATGAGCATTGTTGTAAAATAAATCTTGTCAAGTACTTGAATCATGTCTGACATGAATTGTTTCATGCAAATTTTTTCAGAAAATTTACTTTCACCTCACAGAATATAAATTAGTTCAAGTAGTAGCTCTGGCACATATTTGATATATGTGGCTGTATATTGGCCAATATTTAGCATCTCCTCCAAACAAAAGACACATGCATTGAAAGAGCTTATTCTGGCAACCTTTTAAATAATCAGCTGTGTTTCAAACAAGCAAATGAAATATAGCATGTTTATGGATTCAAGAGGCATTCATGCAGTGGTTCTTCTTGTGTTTAACTGTAATGACTCCCAGCTTGTAGGAGTTAAGCAGGTAAGAACTGGTGACGTATCTAATCGTAGCTAATCATGACTGAATTGCCAGACTCCATCTATTTTCACATAAGGGAAAATAAGATGTAGGACAAGGTTCTCACTGACAGCTCAATACTATTCAGACAAAGAATGCAAAGTGTTACTGCAAGGATTTTCCCCAGACAAGGTTAAAATGGTAGAGATAGTAGCAAGAATTATAAGAGAGAAGCAGAGCAGAAACAGCCCCAGGATGTTCAGGTGATCTTACTAAGGCAATTCCATTTGTCCAGCTTCTTCAAATTTTACCCGTGAACTTCAAAACACCTGCCTTCAGGTATCACATCTTCCCCAAGTTTCCTCTTCCTTCTGCAATTCCTGAAAATTCTTTGACATTACACTATTTACTATTTACAGCTCATGAGCGAGACCAGCAAACTGGCAACAGCAGATGAGGAGAAAGCTGAGGTACTCAACAACTTTTTTGCCTCAGTCTTCACTGGCAACCTCTCTCCTCACCCCTCCCGAGTCAATGAATGGCATGAAGGAGACCAGGAGAGTAAA
>Ga0065711_1007017_pt1 | contig 24724 bp, 16 predicted proteins | sample Hoacrofraction12_FD_59098 | JGI IMG/M metagenome (GOLD analysis project Ga0065711, IMG submission 59098) | Hoatzin crop microbial communities from Cojedes, Venezuela - Epithelial fraction 12 v2 (version 2) | ecosystem: Host-associated > Birds > Digestive system > Esophagus > Crop | place...
TCATTGTGATCTGTTGCCAGGTCATCAGTTCGCTAGCGTGGGAGTTCCCTTATGGTGTTTAGGAAGCAAAGGACAGACCTTCTGAAAATACGAAACCGATAAGCACACCAATTACCCACCCTTCAGCTTTTAGGAGAGTTTTCGCCCTAAGCCTGTTTTGAGTCACGTAGGTTTTTGCTCTAGATTTTAGTCAGGAACAGAGCTCAGTAAATTGGAATTTAGCCTGAAATGAACATCTGAAGCAACAGACAGGTTCTGACTCTGAATCTCAGTCTGTAGCTGATACTTGTGGCTGTGTCCACTATATCTCAAGACCAAATTGTAGTTCATACCTGAATACCCTCTTAGTACTCACAGAGCTCGTATGAACTTTTTTGCAATAAACCCTCAATACTTGGTTCAGTCTGATATTTTTAAAATTGGAAACAAAATCATCTGATTTGCATTTTCACAGACAGAAAAAATGAGGCGATTCATACACACAACGGTATTTTCAGAAGTGGTTGTGCATTTGACCACCCCACTTTGTGAGGACTTCTGCAGAAAGAGCTGTGCAGATGGCCAGATCTGCAGTGCAAAGACACTTTGGGAACATATTAACTTCTATTGAGCATGTGGATTAGGTGCACTTTTTTTGTGCACAATTAACCACTCCAAAATTTTGACGACAAAGGAATCATTATGTTCCTGAAAATGTTTATTGTATAAATATTGTACTTTCTGGTTCAGTAGTGTATTATTCTCATTGCTGTTGTACAGCCATAAAACTATCCCTGCTCTTGCTTTTCTGAACTGGTGTAACTGGCATGTGGAATGCAACAGCTGGTTAACTCTGCAATGATCCAAGAGCAGCAGAAGACAAGGAGCGCAGAGAGGGCTGCCTGCTTCTGCCAAGTGTAGAACTAAGCAGCTGCTTTGTATTTTCACATGGACAAAAATGTTTTGTTAACTGTTTTGCTGCCGAGGTACATGGTATGTATTACAGGGTATGGTTGCTGGCCCGCAGGGTTACTCGGCTTCAGGAGGCTTAGTGATTTTCCTTTTGTTCCAAGTAGTGGCTGACAGCTTCTAGGACAAATGCTTCCATTACGGGAAGAATGATTGTAGGCCAGTACTCAAAACAACTGTATTTTCTTGCATTAAACATGCACATATGTGAAAAAAATCTTCCCTTAAAAGAACATTCTAAAGGTTGTGAATGCTTAAAAGCTGGGAAATGCCAATAGAGAAATATGCTTTTTGATCATCTTAAATTGTATACAATAATAGACTTGTAAAAGCCTGGAGTGGAAGAGACCTTAAGATCTCGTCTGGTTCTCTCTCACTCCAGGCAGGATTGGCTCAATCATCTAACAGTTGTCCAACCTGTTCTTTAATGTCTCAGTTTCTCCTGATCTTTTCAAAAGAAGTGTGGCTTTTTGGGATCCTGGGGAGCTTGCATTAAACCTGTCCAGAACTGAAGATCTGCATCTTGTTATGAAGGTGGGAAGGTGAATGAGGAAACTACTGTTAATTAAAAGAAAAGTGAGATTCCTCTGTTTAGAGTAAGAGTATTGGAAGAGATACTAGGAAGAGAGAATTTTACTCTTCAAATGAAATACAGCCTGGAGAAACTGAGATAAGAATTACAAGGGCAGGAGTTGAACCCTGTGTAGTATATTTGCATCCAGTGTTGCTCCTGCTTTGCTGGTGAGTGAATCCTGTGGCAAGGGTAATTAGGAAAAGGCTAATCAAGAGTCTTAAGATGGTGTGTCTGATGTATACTCATGTACAGATAGAGAGATGGTGTAGGGGAGGTGCAGTTGCAATCTCAAAAAGAAATTCTGGAGGAAGTGGAAAAGATGCACTGCAAATATTCATGCTTCAGGCTCCAACTAGAAAAAGCCCAAAGTTCATGAGACTATGAAGTGCCGGGAGCCAGCCCACAGGGATGGTGGTGGAGAGCCAGCGTGTGTGGCCTGTGTTGTGGTAGAAATGCTGACCTGTGGGCAACTCTCCTCAGCTGGGACATGACTCCCTGGTGGGACACAGCACTGAAGCCTTGAACAGTGTGGAGCACAAGCCTGTGGTCACTGTACTTGTGAAATTCAGTAGTAAATTAAATGGGTCTGACTGGGCCATGAAATACGTTGTGTGTAACTTAGGGTGTCTCTGAGGTGCGGTGCTGACAGCAAGCTCTACAAAGTCAGAAGACTGCAGATGTAAGGAAACATTTGCTTACAATATGATGTGAGGAAATGGGACAGCCTCCACCCCTTGGGCATGCAGCAGGGAATTGTGAAACACCAGGTTTCAAGCTGATGATTTGCATTTATCTCCCAAACTTTGCCATGTGCATTCTGATGTGCAGGGCAAGACCTGCTGGATTCTGGACGAAGACAAAGCAATTAGAGAGTGATCCAATTGTAATGGTGAATGCTTGTGCTTTATTTTCTGTTTATTCATAACCTTCTGTTTAAAGTAATCTTTGAGTTTAACTTGCTAAACAAATCTTTCTTATTCAGAAGTCTTTCTGTTTTGAAGGATGGAGGGGAAGTGAAGCAAGGTGAGACTGACAAACAGGGTGAACTGTCTGGGGGAAGACAGTGACTCTCTTTGTAGAGATAGCAGCTTCTGGAGGAGCATGGACCCAGGAATATGTTTAGGGAAACCAGGGGATGGAGAACATTTGCAGCCAGACTGAAATGGGTCAGTGTCGGGGCTGGAAAGGCAAAGTGCCAAGTCTGGGAAACAGCACCTTCCATTGGGTATATGCCAGAAAAGAAGAAAGCAGCGAGCAGAGGAATGCTCTGAGTGGCCCAAAGCTTCACACTGGTGCCCAGTGAGTGGGTTGCAGGTAAAAGCGTTGCCGAGAGCAGCAGGGAAGACAAGGCCATGGGACCCCAGGCTCCCTTGCTTTGTTAAGGTTGCAAAGCACTTAGTGAATGAAGCTGTGAACTGCAGGAGGTGGGCGGTGGGTCTCCTGGAGGAGGCAGTGGGATGCACTCCTGGACTTGCCTCTGCCATGGAGCCCTGGAGCAGGGCTGAGCACAGCTTTCCTGTGGCATCAGGCACTGTGGACTGCTAGTTTTCTGCAGATCTAATCAGTTTGCTATGATCTGTGTGCAGAGATGCTGGGCCCTCACCTGCCTGGAGGTGTTGGAGCAGGACCTTGAACCTCAGAACTGCTACGTAACTTCAACTCTGAAAACAATACATCTCCGTTCTCTCATCTTGGGCACACCAAACTCAGAGTGACTTATCCTAGTCTTCGTGCCTCAAGACATCATCTTTTCCCATCCTCATCAGACTGCTCTGAAGAAACATCTGTGGGTATTTGAGAAGTGCTTGGAGGCTGTCGTGATGAGACTATTGAAAAATCCACGTGGAAATGAACAATTCTGTGCTTGATGAAGGATTTGAAAGGTGTGATGTATGTAGTGTATGGGCCCCTGTGTTTAGTCATGGGAAACATAGAGTATGGAGTAGATGCTCCTTCAGAGAGCAGCATCTGACCTATGTCCTGGAAAAACTGAGTGGGCTTTGGAGAAAACCAGTGTATGACCAGCTAATGAAGGCTGTGTCACCTTATGTGTGCAACAGAAGCTCAGGGTGCTGCTTCACCTGAGTGGCTGTGGTCAGCCATGACCACTCACTTCCCTGCCGCCCGACTCCTCTTTACCTGCGACACTGAGGATGCAGAGACAGGAGCAGCTTCTGCCTAGTCAAAGACATTACAAGCAGAGCAAAAGCTGAGCCAACCTTGCCATAATGAGGAAAAAGAAATTTCAAAAGGAAGTAATTTGATTTTCATGACATTAAGTAAAAAAACCTAGCAGAGGACCTGCTTGCTTTCTCATATTCCTTGCTTGCTCGGTCTTCGATGTGGAGATGTGACTGCAAAAGACCCTGATTTTACAAACATTTTGAAATTCTGCGTGAAGTGATTTCCAGAAGTTAGTATAGGGATTTCTGTTGAAAACTGCAAGAGCTATGTGTTCAAACACACCAGTTCTGGATCATTCAATTCTCACAGCTCCGTTATGCTTCAAGGAACAAAAATATATATTTTTTTTAATGCAACCCTGACAAGTTGAGCTGCTTTCTCATCTACTGACATGCCAAAATTGCTGTTGGAAGTAGTAGTCAGCATGTCACAGTTTTCAGAAAAATGGTAAATTATGTGTTTAGCTTTACATGTGCTGAGAAGCTTCTCTGAGGACTTCACTGCCATATACCTAAGGTTAAGCACAAAGTGAGCATCGCAAACAAGGGGAGTCAGCATGAGTTTAGGTAAACATAAACAATTAGCTTTGAAGCTTTAGTGAATCTTCAGACATTTGTTTGTTGGAACTTGGCCCTCAAATTAAATGGCAGCTCCAAGTATCTCCCAGTATAGGGAGGACTTACCACATTCAGATCAGGTCCTGACTCAAATCTGGTCTAGAGCATATATTTTCAGAACCTGATGGGTGGATGAGCTAGCCTTTTAGACAGTTTTGGATACTCAGGGCAAAGGAGTCTCAGTTATGTATCACTAACTTGTTTTATGATATGGCTTCAGGAAAAAGAGTGGGGAAATGATACTTGAAACATACATTTTTTAAAACAAATCTTAGTTTTAAAAAAACCTAGATAAATTATGAGTCGATTCTCCTTCAGCCATTATTTACTAGACATTTTTAGAAATTATCTATTTATTTATTGCCCTCTGAGACCACTAGAGAGGAAGGAAAATGCAGTTAGTCCATCACTTCCCCAGATAAAGAGAGATGCAAACTCTTAATAAAGTATCGATGGCACCCCAAGGGGACAAAACCAGATTTGCATCCCAGCGGCCCAGCTGACAGACGGCATAAGTTACTGCAGCAGCAGCGAGGTCCTGTCAGAGAAAGGAGGATGATGAGAGAAGAGGGAGCAAAACGTGATTTGTACTGGCATGCAGTGAACAAGCTAAGCTGTGTAAAAATGGGTACATGAAATTAAAAGGATTAATAGGACAAGTTAGTGCAGGGTAGCAGGGAAAGTCCCCTGTCTAGGCACTTCTGCCAGGTTCCACCCAGACAGGTTATTTTTTTTAAACCTTCTTTCTTTTTTAAGTGAAATTTCATCTGAAGAGTGCATCGTGAACAAAATTCAATTCCTTCCCCCACCCAGATCCACCTGGGTAAGCCCTTTGAGCTTTTAAAATTTGCTTTTATTTAAAAAAAATCATGGTGGTTTTCACAAAAGCCTGAAATGCTGGCTTGGTATGAGGAAGGCTAATGGCACGTTAGCCATCAGAAGTCATCCAGTGAGTTCATTTGCATCAAATGCTCCTCTTAACCTCATGTTGTAAATCACTTTTAAATAGCAGTGCCGCTTCACCCCAGGGCTGGCCGCTGTTCAGGACTGAGCAGAATAGTTTCTGCTTGTGCTGTGAAGGCCTTTGAAATCACTTGTGATAAAGATGTATAGATGTAAGGTTTTTACTGTTCAAATCACAAAGCTGGGCCCGAATATTTTTCTACAATAACATTTTGCTATGGAGCACAGCTTGTTCTTTCCAAGCCTGTGCACCCCCACCTCTGAAGTTGAACAAAGCTATGTGTATATATGCAGCATTTGCCCCATTAGGTGGTTGAGGTTGGGGTTGTTTTTTAATACTCTATGTGGTTTTCATCTTGCAAAAGGCAATTACAACATTCACAAGATGACAGTCATTTCATGCAACAGAAGGCTGGCTAATTGAGGGAAAGGGATGATATTTGGGAATGAAAAACAAAGCTGCGACATGTAAAATTACATATAAAGTGAGCTTTTTCCCATCATAAAGTTCTCAACAAGTGAACTCCAGATGTCAGCGTTTAAACATTGTCAGGTATTGCTTGTAGTACTGTAGCATCTACAGACCCACAGGGAAATCACCGGTGTTGCGTGCTCCTAAGCTGAGCGGGTACGGTGCTCGTTGAAGAGCTTACGGCTTTAGGTAGACAAGTCAGAAAAAGCAAAGACCAGGAAATGTTGGCACTATTTTGGTTCAGTTTCCTTCTCCCTTTAAAAATAGCTGCAACAAGTGGCAGCTGAGTTTAATTAATCAGTTTAAGGTGATGTAGAGATTGATGTCATGGAAAAAAAAGTAAGAAAAATGAAAAAGACAAAAAAGAAGCCTTGAAGTCCACAGGTACAGCAACAATCCACTTGTATTGACCTAGGCTTTCTACTGAGTAGGTAGGTAGAGACCAGAATAAGCCTGGGCAGCTTCAGTGGTCAGCTGTCATCATTGCTTTTTGGTGGATTGAAGCTACGTGGGCAGGTCTGCACCTTGGTACTGCTGCAGTTGCACCAGTGGCTTCTTACAGGAAAAACACCACTGTCCTCCAGGTCACTGCTTCAATAACATCAGCCCTATTCAGTCCTTAATGAAATGTGGCTGATTGCATGTAGCTGCAATACTTTGGCTTACATCACCTTGAAAGGTGAAGTGGCTTCTCTGCTTGTCTGGGGGAGAGGTGAGAAGCAGCAGTTTGAAGGGTTTGCTGCTGCACTGGCTCTGACAAGCGTGTTTCATCTTTTTGTGGCATTTTTTGCATCTGTTTTTCCTGGCTTATCATTTTCCTTGATCTAGAAGAAAACTTAAGTGATGTTTGGAGGTCTTACTCCTCCTTGTGTCTCCAAAACAGAACAGTTTGTGTCTACTAAAGGAGATTTATAGAACAGCTTGAGGATTTATAAGCCATTCCTTATGTTTCTGGAGTCTTGTCCCAGGAGGCCTTAGCATGAAACATTGAATGGATCCAGTGGGAATGTTATCTTTTTTCTACTTATCTGACAAGGTTTTCTTCCCCTGCTCACTACTGCCTTTCTCCATGCCCATATGTCTTGGTGGGAACACATACAAGCAAGGCCCTACATATCACCACTGGGAAACAGGGTGGCCAGTGCTAACCCCTCACTTTTGTCAGAAGAGAGCGCTTTGTCTGAATGCAAAAATATACCTGTAAGACCAGTCGGTTGTCAAACATAGCAAATGCTAACACAAAAGCCTTGCTACTAAGGAGAATTCAAGCTAACCTGGACTTGGCCAAAAGGGTAATGAGAGTCAGAGCTGGAAGAAAAAAAAGAAGTATAGTTAAAAAATAATGTTTTGCTTAGATTGTTGAATTGTGGTCAAGGGAATGAAAAAGGGGACAGGGCTGTTGCTAGGAGTTTCGCTGCGACAGGGAATGTATGTGTAGGAACATTTGGTGTGTTTGGTCCGAACACTCCAGGTCTTTTACCATATCCTGCCCAGCACTGCTGAAGCAAACCAGGTGTAAGTGGTTTCAAGAGAACAGCCAAAGCCACATCTTACTTGGAGAAATCGTGTCTTGAACATGAAGGCTTTGTTCTCTAGGGCCAGAGCTCCTCTCTCTCCACTGGTAGTCTGTGAAAGTGTTTACAGAGGCCAGCAGCCCAAAGGAATTGAATTCAAGATCTTGAAAGCTTTGGCCTTCACAAAATAAACCTTCAAAGGAGATTCAGAACTATCAGCAACAAAATACTTTCTATTCTCATCCACAGCAGCCCCCTCCATTCTTGTCTCATGTTTATTTAACAATTTAAAAAATAAATCCATTGCTTTGAGCTCAGGGGATTGATATTTTTAAGTTCTGTGGGTTTTTTTTCCATGTACACTTCCCATAATATTCTATATTTTCCTTTTCCTTGTTATTTTACTTTAACCATCATTTGCTCTTGTTGGCAGTTACAGCTCTTGCTTTTCCGTTATGTTGGTAATACGATAGGCAAGGTGAGGAAATGCTGATGACAAAAGCTCCTACACTCTTCCTCTTTACCTGAGTGGTCCAAATTGATGCCTCTTTTCCACATGGGAGGTTTGGCTTAAAATAGATCCAAAAGGCTATATTTTCACATATCGGCACTTACGCTGTTTCTGCAGGGTCTGTTCCCTGTGCTGTTAGCACTGAATTGGTGGAAGCCTCACAAAGAACATAGTCAGGAGGCTGTTTAAATTTCATTAAAAAATAAATAAAACCCAAATCCCTGGGATCTACTTAATTGCCCCAAAAACTGGACAAACACCAGAGCTAATTTGAACTATTTGCTCCAAATTACTCTTCTGAGTTTAGCTTCTTGTTTGCTTACCGGGTAGTTCAGAAATCAAATATATGGAGCAGACCTACAATTCTGGAAAAAATCAGGAAGATTTTTGCTGCATCCAAGTAGTTGGATTTGATTATTATTATCTGATGAGACTGATTGCCAATAGCACATTATGTTGTTTCTATTCCCTCCTTGTGTGGCTGAAGCATTTCAGATGGGGGGGAAAAAGCAAAACCCATAAGCAATTAAAAACAAACAAAAAATCTATAATGACCTTCTTGAGCATTTTTTTAAAGGGAGTTCAAGCCTGCTTTTCAAACTGTATCTCCTGTCTAACAAACTATGCTATTTCTGCTATAGGCATTTTCTTTTTTTTTTTTTAATGAATACATAATAGAAAGGCCCTTGCCTCACCTGGTTTTTCTTCCATGCTCATGAATGCTTACAATCAGTCATAAACACCAGATCACAGCACCTTAAAAGTGGAAGCCAAGAGAGAAAAAAAAAGGCCAGTTCGTCTATTATCTAACTGTTTCTTATGTTGAGATGGCAATCAGGCCACACTGGAGATGGTTCTCAGCAGCTTCCCAACTACATGGAGATGGAGAATGAAGCTTTTAGCCATTGTATCTTCAGGGCTTAACCCACTTTTCTCGCTGAACAACAAGTAAATGGGAACATCTCACCAACTGCTTCTAGTGGATGAGGACACAAAGGTCTCTGGTGGAGAATTAGCAAATCCCCAACAGCCAGCGACAGATAATTGAGGGAGATGAAGTCCATAGGGTCAGCTGAGAGGAGACTAGTAACACATGAAGCACTAGTGCACAAGGAGACATGGGGACGCATCAAGAGACTAACCAACACCCCTGTGCAGAGGGCAGCGCTGTGGTCTGAAAACATGCCTGGCTCACACACCCTTTNAAAGGGCTGGTGGATCCTGCAGGACAGAGCACTGCACACCCGAACTGTAGCAGAATTCATCCCTGCTGACCAGCCAAGGAGAGGAAGCCCATGCCACAGAGGTCCTGTTTTTGGAGCTCCCCCCATTTTTAATGATCTGCCAGTAGGAGGACCCATACAGAAAAAAAACCCTTCTGTGGCTTAGCATTATTTTCTCAGCACAACCACTTTATCAGGACTGCAAGACAAGACAAGAAAAAACTGCATTAGGAACTCGTGAAGAGAAAAAAAGAGAAAGACGCTCCACTCATTGATGAGATGTTCCACTCGTTCCTGTTGTTCTTATTGCTTACACTCCCCTTCTCCACCTCCTTGAAACTAACCTTGCATGGAAACTTCAGGTTTGCCCTGTCAGGAGGAGACATCATGCACCTTGCGGCAGAACGTGTGGTTAGGAGGCTTCTCACTACAGAACGTCTGTGGGTCTCCTGCAGGGCTAAATGCATTACACAGGGCAACTGATTTTCGAACCAGTTCAGCATGCCATTGCTTGTGCAAAACACGTGTCCAGCCAACAGGCTTGCATAAATTGCCTGTAAATAGTTAATTAAATGCATTTGTACCCCACCACCTGATTTGCATGCAGAATTGTCAAAACAGCGTGCTAAGATTAGACACAATGTACTCCCGAAACACAATTGTACCACTGAAACAGTCTGAAAATCTGGCGCATTGAGTTAAATTTTCACATTGTGCCTTCTTGTGTAATAACAATAATCTCCTCTGCCTTGGAGTGTAATCGCAATAAAGAGCTTTTTGTGATTCATTCAGTGTTTATTCACTCAGTAAACAGCCCTTTATTGCTTTTTATACTACAAAGCAAATGAGATTATTGCTTAAATTGTCCGGTAGCGACTAGCTTCTGTCCTCTGGCTTGCTTGTTCAGTTTGTTTTTCTGTTGTGGTTTTGGAAAAGAAAACTTGTTTAAAATTAGCTCCCCAATAAATCACAGTAACAATGAAGTGAGAGTTTCTGCAGTGTGACAGATTTGTAGCTTTTTATGTTTGTAATGATGATGATATGTTTTCTAGCTTATTTGCTTCTGCCTTTATTCCCCCAAACTCTGAAGTCTGCTGCAGAGAAGAAAACCCTAAGATGCTGGAGTTTGGGAAGGGGGGACTTTCAGTCCTTGGACTGCACAGCTGCCTCTGCATCATTCCCAGCATGGAAGGGTGCAGGAAAGAAGCAAAGAAAGTAAACAGGCAGGAGTCTGATGCTCAGAGTCAAGAGGCATCAACTCTAGTTCATGTCCTACCCTGCTCCTAAATGCTTGAGCAATTTCCTTCGCTCATCCATGCCTATACAATAAGGTTGGTGATGTTATCTCCTTTGGAAAGTGCCCCAAGATCTTTGCATGGTTAGCAATAAACAGTTTTGTTATTCAGTGACTCTGCAAGGGGTTTCCAAAAGCAGCTGTTCTTAATACACCATTGCCCCATAAGATGTATGATGAAGCAGCTCTGCAAGCCTCAAAATAGGAGGACTGGGAACATTGTAGTGTTCATCATGAAGAAGAGCAAGTCAGCTGTAGCCAACATTTGTTCATTCACTCCTTTCCTGAATGTGCAAATGGAGCAGCCTGTAATTATTCCTCATCAAGAGGCTACGTGGTGTATTCACCAAGAGAACGGGTAAGACTATTTCTCTCTTTCAGGCAGTAACACGTAAATGGCATTTCTTATTTGAGTCCTGCCAACTTTCAGACATTAGCAAAGCATTTCACTGATCATTATTGATCTTCTGTATTTATAGAAAGCTAGGACCTAGTACAATTCAATATTCAGGAGATGCCAATTTTCTATGAATACCTGAGAATGACTTGGTCATTTTCCATTTCTGTAATTGCTTCTGTATTGCGGGGGTGTGAACTGCATACTGTAAAAGCCACCTAGAAATGGAACATGGACGAGGAAGCTATGCCTGAATTTCTTTCTTGTTACTGAAGCCAGGCATGTTGTTTTCATTTGGGCACTCTAAGTATTAATGTCTGACTTCATTTATTCACATCTAGTGAGTGTCTAGTGTCAGCTTCCACACTCAAATGGATGCTTTAAAATAATTGATCAAGAATTGCTAATTGCAGCTCTCATCCTGTTAAATATGCAATTGGGTCTCTATTTTCTCTAATGGACTATATTTTCCACAGGAGTCTTTGCATTTAGCCAGTCTTGACAGCTTCTGAGTGACCATATTTCTCCTTTGGGTAATAGTGTTTCCTAGATTTAGCTCTTTTTCCTCTTCTGTGTTGTTGCATTCTGTTGTCTTCTTAGTTCATAGCACGTATTTTTACCCGAACCTAGGCAGTGCCGTGGTTCTTGAACAGAGCACGTCAAGTCTCAGCTCCGCTGAAGTCCCCAGCTAAACCTCAGCTGGCTGGCACCAGGAGTGAGATGGTACATCCCCATTGCCTTGAGCTTGCAATATGGTTCAACATTTCAGAGCCAAAGGACACGATTTAGTTGTTCCCAAGATAAATCTGACATGTGAGCTAGAACCTACCGTGTGCCTGGCCTTGCTCAGTGTGCTAACTGGGTAGCTTGCATGCTGCCAAGGTTGAGCTCACCGGTCATATGGGTATCTCCTAGTACTCAAAAGGGAGAGCAAGGGGCTGGGAGTGTGATGACATTACAGTTTTTACAGCAAACTCTCCAAAGGTTCTGCTTTGGGATGATACAGTATAAAAGCTACCCTGAACCTGGACAAAAAAAATTTTAAATCTTTAAACAACTCATATTTGTTTGATGCCAAAATAATCATAAACTGTCAGCCACTACATATTATCATCTGTGTGTATATTAAAAGGGAGATTTCAGAGTCAGTACTGACAACGGAGCGGTGTCCTTCCTCCCTTTGGGAGCAAGAGGCAGGCAGACATCAAATTGTCAGGGAGGTGGTTTAACATCTCTCCTCGGTTCATCTCATGACAGTGGCTCTTGCAGAGCTGATGGCACAGAGCACTGCTCTGTGCTTTCCAGGTCTGCGCTGAAAGTGCACTGGAACTAATGCCCTCCTCTGCAGGTGGAGTGTGCATCGCCCCTGTCCCCCTGACTACGGCAAGAAGTTTCCCTGTGAGACTCCTGCCAGTTCTGGCACTGGCTTCTGTGTGGATGTGACCTGTTTGGTTTCACTATGTAGGAATACACCCTGCTTGATAGTTTCCATAAGAAACTTGCTAAGGCATGGCCTCATCTACGATTAGATTGTCGTTTCACAGGACAACAGTGATTTATGAAGCATATTTTCACGTGGTAACCAGAAAATGTTTCCATTTAATGATTAGACGGTGTACTTTCCTTTATCAAACCTGCCTGAAAACCTTTTATTGTTCTAAGAATACATTTTCACGGGAGATTTGTTGCTTGAACCACATTTCATTTTAAAGGGGCTCTGTCTGGTTTGCTAAAACTTTCAGGCTGCTGGATGAAGCGTGTGCTTTATGGTAACAAGGCGAGGAAATGTGAGCCGATTGTCAGCGTGCCAAGCAGGAACTTACAAGTGTTTCTTCAGTCACCAGCCCGGACACTGCGTTTTTGGGTGCCCTTGAGCAAGTCACTGCACCTCCACAAGTGCCAGCTCCCCACCCAAAAGAGGAAAACAGTCCTATTCATTTTCCCTTGCAGTCCCTCAGCCTGTTCATCTCTTCTGACTGCAAACCTGTCATCAGAGGCTCTGGTTCTCACTGGGGCTTGCTGGGTGCCCAGCATGGTGGGGGTATGCAGTCCTGGCTGTCACAGAATATTAATTAATCATTCAAATAAATCTTGTCAAAGAAATATTAATTAATCATTGCTCCAGAAAAACAGCTTGCCACAGACAGTCTCTGTGGGCCCTCAGTACAGCCTAGGAGCTGCTGGAAATGCACTGTCTTTTCGAACATGGCCCATGGACATGATTAAAAGAACCGCCTCAAATCATCCCAACTTTCTCACTATTAAACAGCAGCTACAGCTCCTTCTCTTTTTGATTTTCTTTTCTTTTTTTTTTTTTAACCTGGCAGCCTTAGTCAATAAGCCATAAGCGCCTAGCTAAGAAGAACTGCTGTCATCAGACAAAAAGGCCTCGAAGTCCACATCCCTAACAACCTATTTTAATAACAAGAGCAATAACGGGATTTATTATGCATGCGGCTTTCTGCAATCATTTCTGAAGAGAAAATTAGTTTGAAGCCTCAGGCGACAGTTGAACTCTCAGAGGCGCCTAAAATAAAATAAGGGGGGGGAGTGGGGGGTGGGAGGGGGCTGAAAAAATAATAACTGGGGGAAAAAAGTGTGATGGGAAAAGTTATTGGAGAAAGCATGCTGGTAAACTTTACCTGTGCCTTGCTCTCGTCCCCCGGCGGGAGAGCCGGGTGGCTGGGAGCGGTGTGGGTTTGCTGGGCTTTGCAGGCACCGTGGGAGCCAGCAGATCACGGTCCCGCATGGGCTGTCGGCAGCATGGCCCCGGCACCTCGATTCTCTGCACCGGTGGAGCAGCCTGGAATTCCAGAGGGGCTCTGTGCTGAGGAGTGAATCTTAGCGCAGCCAGGGGGCTAAAAGGGGAAAAAAAGGGAAAAATAAAAGAAAGGAGGATGAGGGCTGGGTGTGCTGCTGGAGGCAGGAGGTGTAAGAGACACTGGCTGCAGGTGAGGGGCAAGAGCTAATCCAGCACTCACGTAGTGTCCTGAGCTGTGTGGGCATCTGGCCCAGGGACCCACTGCCACCGCATCTGCACCTGCCCCTTCACAGCCACCAAAAAATCATCTAACTGGCTTCAGGTCCATCTTGAAACAGAGGTTTAGGTTCTGGCACCAGCCTGCCCTGAGAGACCAGCAGCATCCTCAAAAACCCTCCACTGAGTGTCAGGAAAGGGGATGGACTGTGGGATCGGGAAGGGGGTACTGTTCCAGTGCACACCAGTGACACTGTGCTGTTCTCTAACCGGAGGGATGTCAAGCTATAAACTGCTGCCTCGCATACACGCTGCGTTTCTCCCCAGTCGGCACCTGCAGGGCGTGTGCCCAGACCTCTCGTCCCTCCTCAGCCTGGAGCTGTGGCATGCGAAGGGATTCGAAGGACTGGAGATGGATGCTGTTTGGGAGCTGGGATAGTCTGAGGTACAGCCTGAAACCCAGAAATAACTTCGCCAGTACGATGCTGGGAGCTGCCTCCCAAGGGGAGCCCCGTGCAGCCCAGTGCTGTGCAAGACAGTGTGCGTCTCCACCAGGGATCCAGGGAAAAACACAGCGTTTCAGGGCCAAGGCTTGGCTTCGCGGCTGCCCTGTGGATGGCTTCCCAGTCGTAGGATGAACCAGCACTGATGGACTCAGGAGCTGCAGCAGATCCAGGGCCACAAGCTGGGTGACCAAAGCATCCCCTCTTCCTCCGAACATCCAGGGCAGGTTTGCTTTCCCCTGCTCCTTGCTCTGCATCCCCATTCCAGACAAGCCCTTGAAGGAGGAGTGGGATTTGAGGCCAAACAGCATGCAGTTGTTCCTTCTAAAATAAAAGCAACATCAAGGGAAAAGAGTGTGTTTGTGTATATGTCTGTGTCCCCGTCTGAGAAAGACAATGCCAATTTTGTGTGTGTAGGACTTAGTGCTGTCTTTTTTGCTTTTTTGTATTCTTGGGGATATTTTTTTCCCCGTTTCCTGAGGCAATGCATGAACTGAAGTGCTGGAAATAGTGTGGACCCAGCTGACAGAGACCAATAATCTCAAACCTGCTATTAGCTCCTTTCTTTTTGGGCTCTGGTTTGAGGACACATTAGTTTACTTCAACTCTGGAGTCTGAGGCCACCCCTTTTGAACTGCAAGGGATGGCCAAAGAAAATAATGTGTGGTTATTGTTTAAAAAGTCATCATACCAGAAAAGTATATGATCACTTAAAGGCAACGTCAGAGAGCGGGGTCTTCTGCTGGCTTCATCCAGGGCCTTGGCTAACCAGATAATTCCATAGTGATATTTATGGCTTGTATAGAAAAAAAAAAAATCTGAAATCCTGTGGCTGTTTGGTACCCTTGTCCTTGATGTCTGACTGCTTATTCATTCTAAAAAGTGGGATTTAATAAGACAGTTATTGTATGTTATTTAAATACCAATTGATTATTAAAAACATATTTATTTATAACTACAAATTATAAAGTACTTAGGGAAGTTCAGCCAATCAAATCAGTGGACTGCCTGATGAATATCTTTTTCTAACCCATCATTTTATATATAGAAAAGAGGTTGACTTATGCAGCGGGAATAAAACTAACTTAACTGCCTTTATGGGTCATTTCTTTCTTTGATGAGTACTTGTAACTCCCTTTAACGGTAATGGGACCTTTGCTTTCCAACTGAGCAGAAAATAAACAGACCTCACTGTAGGGGCTCTATTGCCTTTTGGGGGGCTCTGAGCAAGGTTAAGTAGAGGCAGATGAAATGTTCTCTACTTTAATAAAGCATGCCTAAAATATTCCTGGAGAAGATACTCTTTCCCTGTTTCCTGACAAACGCTGCCCAGAGGGTCCTGCACTGGTGCCTGCCAGCAAAGCCAAACGCTGTACTGGCAAGTCAAAGCCAATTTTGCAGTGGCAGAGTCCCACTCCTTGGTAGTCACACCAGAAGGCTGGACTGCTAATGAGTAGATGCTCTCTAGCCTTTCTTCACAGCAGTCTTTTAAGGTTTTTCTCTCTTTCTTGCCTATGTACATTCCTGGTCTTCTCTGGTGGCTTTTGCATCTGAGAGAATAAATACAAGTTGACAGCTAGAAGAAATGAAGAGTGCTCATCCCATCTTTTCCTTCCTTTTTGCATTCCCCCCTCCAGTTTGTTTTAGCTTTGGGTTGGTTTTTTGTGTTGGTTTTTTGTTTTTTTTTTCCCCTGGTTAACTTATGTGATTGATGAAGGCTTGGGAAAAAAAAAGGTAGCTCTTTCCTGACTCCTTTTCCAAACGCAAAGTACAGCTGCTACTGTAGATACAGGTTCTGTGACTCCAGCAAGCTTTCACAGCACAGCAGGTCTGACTCGCAGCCAAAAAAGAGAAAACCTGATGCGGTATTTATGTCTCTGTTTAGGAAAATTAACCCAAAACAAGGTGGTAGCTGAAAAAGAAGACAGTGAGGAGAGGAAACTTGTTCTTTAAGAAAAAAACAAAAGGAAAGCCTGTTAAGGTAGGGTCGCAAATAAATGACAGACCCTTTGAAATCCTGTATCCTTGTGGCTTTATGAATTGCCTGAGCAAAGCAAATGTCTTTTCTTCCTTTGTGAGTCTTGTTAATGTCTGGGGGTTACACATGGAGGTGTCATATCACCAGTAGCTATCAGTCAGCAGGACTCCCCTGAAATCAATGTAATTGTATCCGCTTGTGCAGCACCCAGGTAGGTCCAGGAAAACCAGACACATCCCAGGGTGATGTGTTAAAGCCAGGTAGAGCACCAGACTACTGCACCAACGTGCTCTTCTTTCCACAAGTCTCTGTTTTTAACTTATATGATCTTTTAACTAATTGATGTTATTTTCTAAATGGTATTTTGACTCGCTGTTCCAAATTAGTTACCATTAGCAGATGTTGATTCAATCACTGTTTTATTGTATCTTTTCCCCTTTTACTGTAGCAAAAAAAAATCTATTCCTAAACAAGACAAGATATTTAAAAAGATCTTCATTATATTTCAATAGCAATCTTGCTTTGGTTGAAAGAAAATGTTTATTAATTAAGAGGAATTTGCTTAAGTTAGTTGCACTGAGCAAACACTTTGCCACACAAGGCCAAATACTTTGAATTTTCATTTGCTACAGGATGAAGCCCTGCTGTTACTGGACTGAGTGCTGTATAATGGACTCAGAGCAAAAGCAATAGCAGGCCAAATCTTGCAGTATTTACGGACACCTCTGTAACCCTCCAAGTATTTTTAAGATACCCATTCACACCAGCATCTGAGATCCAGATGAATCATTTATTATACGTTATCTGTTAAACCTCCTTTTCTCTGCCCACAGTTAGTGAAACAAATCTATTATCTGCTTACGGCTTGCTGATAATTTCATGCTAACAAATTTCAGCCTGGCCAAAAGCCCATTTTTTTTTTTTCCAAGTTATTGGTGTGTACATAGCATAATGTGAAGTTGGTTGTATAGATCTTTAGTGTAATTGCCTACCTGTGCCACTGCACCAAAGTGCTACAAGGAAGGCTCCAAAGGGTGCTCTGCAGAAGTCTCGCTGCAGGTCTCAACTTTTTTGGAGTGAGATGAACCGGAGTATCTCAGCCTAAAAAACGGTTCAAATATCAGCTCAGGATTTTTGCCTGCAATGAAAAAAGTGGTTTCTGCCCAAATCCATGAAGATTTGATTGCTTTTGTCCTCATTTTTCTGAGAAAGCCTGGTGTAAGAATGGGCTGGAGCAGAGGCTGGCTGGTAATGTGACGACTTTAACAGATCCCCAGAAAAAAAATAGCTCACATTTGTGCCAGGAAGCAGAGCCTTAGTTTCAGTGGGGTTGTTGCTCTTGAAAGACAAGGTCCCAATTTGGACAGGCTTTGGACCTTGACCCAGCCCCCTACCATCCAGCCAGGCTACTCTTCAGCGGTGCTGGAGGAAGGATTTAGAGCTGGATCTGGATTTGTGAAGAAACGTCTGGACTGATATATGTGGTACCTCTGTGAGTCTCCGCGTTGTGTCGTGGAGGGCTCTGCACAGGCGTCATGCACAGACAGTTGATGCTCCAGCCAGTCTGCGGTCCAGGCAAAGCCATCTGACTGCTGGGGCAGACGTTCAGATGTGCACTTTTGGACAACTAACCTGCACTTAAATACCATTTACACTTCTTAATGGCATCACAGCGATGTCTGGTACAGTAACACTGGAGGATTATGTGAAGTGAAGGGTGAAATAACTTCACCAAAAAGGCAAATGCTGGAGCATTCCCTTTTGTGTATTGAACATTCCTCTAGGCTCTGTACTTGCTCTTTTCGGACAATGCTTTCTTGGCTGGCTGGATTATTGTATATCACCTCTCTAACCTGCTGTATTAATTTCCATTGACTGTGAAAAGAACTTGTCAAATAAGGAGGGAAAAGGTGGGGGGAGTCTTTTAATCCATAAGGCACAGTTCTTAAAAGCACCTTGTTGTGTAGTAGCTGCACACAAGTGAAGAATTTGTCAAGAATACAGGGCTGCTGCTAATTGTCTGAATAAATTACAGCTTTGGAAGCCACAAATCATGTCATTGTAGCACTAAGCCGTTCCTTTATGGAATTGGTCTTTTACAACCTGGAAAAACACTTTTTAGAAGACTGCCCTGCAGGAAAAATTAGAAAAAGAGAGAGAGAGAGTGTGTGTGTACGTGGGGATGCGAACAGCGTAGCTCTGTAGGCTCCCAGCAGCTGTCTCCGAGAGCAGGGCTCCCAGTCTGCTTGCCTTTCATGCTGATACCAGCCAAGTCATCTGAGCAGCAAGACCACAGGTAAAGCCACTTGAAGTGCTGGAGAAATGAGAGATTTTTTTTTCTGGCTGAGGGAGGGTGGCTGGTGGTCACTTCTGCAGTCAGGACTCCAGCTCAGTTCTCCTTGAACCATTAGGACAAGCCAGCCTCAAAAGATAATATTAAATGTATAACAAAGCACATACTACAAATTCATGTGATATTCACTTTTTTGCTGAGGACTTGCACGAAGCACTATTGATTATTTTACCCTTTAAGATACAATTTTTTTCACAAGCGTGGAGCAACAAGTACATGACACCCTTGTAGCTCAGGCACTTGTCCATTCTAATTTTTCCTACCAGCCTTAGTTATGGTAGCAGAAAAAGCAATATAGGATTTTTTAAATTTTCTTCTGAAGTATCTGATTTCAGATTGTGGGCTGAGTCGCACTCTCACTGTTGTCATTTGAAAGACTCCTACTGAGTTCAGCAGTCTTTGGATGGAGGCAAGTCTATGTGCAGTAATCCAGTGTGGCACAATCTTTAAAGGGGAGTTTAGGTCTGTGTAGAGAATGACTCTTCAAGATAATTCCTAGTTCATACTGTAAACTAGACAATAAAGTGGAAAGTGCTCACTGGAATTTGCTTAAGGCGACCTGAAGCTGTGCTCAGGCTCTTTCCCAGTTTATTAGCAGTGTTTGGCAAAGTACTTCAGGCTCCTTTGCAGACCACAGTAATTGGTTACCAGACACTAGAGGACAAGCTGCCTGATAAAATTCAGAGTCTCTAATGAGGCAGACAGGCATGATAACATAATAATAAATCACAGCCGTTAGGGTATATTCCTGGGATGGCTGGCAGAGAGGTTTCAATTGAAGTCAAGAAGAACCTGTAACTCCTTGTCATACGCCCCTTCACGGTCAAATCCCACACTGGATCGTCTCCAAGTGTCAGGTCAAATGCAGTAGTGAGGCCTACACTAAAAAGAAGGTAACTACAGATGAAATGCCAGACAGGAGTTGTGCTCAGACTTGTTCTTCAGAGGTGGCACTAGAAAAAAGTAATAGTTATTATACACTTCAGGAAGTTTAGTTCCTAGACCAACTATCCATTAGAGCATTTTATGAATAATTAATGGCAAGTCCTGGTAGCTGCCTGGCATCATTCTGTGCACAACCCGAAAGCGACATGGCAGAAACACACACCACTGACTCAAGAAGTTGATAAAAAGCTCAGCAAAGCTTATGAAAAAAAGTCTCGATGTCATCAGCAGCTCCAAATCCTGCAACACCTGCTTGGGACAAGCAGCGTGGGCACAGATGTGTTTTGCACAAGTAGGGGAAACAGCTGCTGTCCCCGTCTTCCCATTTTTAATAATCTCCATGGGCAGGCTAGTCCATGGTAGTTAATGAGAAGAAAGGCTTTCTTCCACCACAACTACAGTGAATCGTTAGCTTTAATGTATAACTACTTGTTTAGTCATTTCTCTGCCCTGTTCTTCAGGACGTGCCCTGCTCTGCCAAAATTCTTTCTGTCCCCAAATCCGTCAAATCATACCAGATTACTCCATCACTGCTTGTTTGTAAAGTTTCTTCCACCTTCCTTAGAAAAACTGGGTAGACAAAATGCTGACATAGATGAGCTAGCATTACGAGCAAGTGTGACAGTTTCAACAGAGACAGAGGCAGATGGCTGGATCTGAAAGTACCAGCCTTGTATGCAGGGGTCAGAAATTCAAGCTCCATATTTGGGTTCTGTGGCTTGTCTTTCAACGTGTGGAAAATTCTTGGTTTGAGTATGGTCTGCAGGCACTGACGGACACATGAGGACATGCAGTGCAGAGCAGTCCCCGGCGAAGCCAGGTGCCAATAGGCTGTTTCACTTTTATCACTGAAATTACAGGATGAGTTGAGCCCAGTCTCTCATGATGCCAGTATTGCTTAATGTTCTCTATTATGGATTTACCTGAAGGTGATTGATGGTCTGTTCAATTTCCTGTGTGTTTTCTTTGGTGTTCAAAGTTGTCTTGATGCTTATCATCACAGCTGTAACACAAGGTATAGTAGAACAGTTATAGCCATAAATTTCAAAAAAATATAGAGGGCTGCATTTACAATAGAGGAAACTCCTTTTTTTTTTTTTTATTTCCACAGCTAAAGCTGAAGGAACTCATGAGAGAGACCAAATAAAGCTCTTAAGATTCAGAGGTTAAAAATTGTAATTTTATAGAAGTTTATTGTTGTTTAGGTCTGAGCCTACATTTTGGTGCACTCTGGTTGTGTCCCTAGTACTGCAGGAGCTACTAGATGTAATGAAGGTTCAAAATATCTATTGCAGTTTTTCTCAGAGAGCTAAATGCTGAGCGATCTGGTGCAGGTTTTGGGAAGTGAGACTCTATCACGTGCTGTCCCTGAAGGCTGCTCCTCCTGGGTGAGCTTCCTGTGCACCCAGCAGAAGACAGCTGCAGTTTGGCTCTGCAAGAAAGGAGCTCAATGGGGGCTATCTGCACCCAAAATTTGCACCTACCTCTGTGAGCCAGGCAGAGTAGTTTCAAGCTCCCTATGCAACTCCCCGATGAATTCAGGCCTCTTCATGCTCTGCACACCAAAGTGAGTTGCTCTGGTATCATGAAGGGACTTCGCTGCAGCCCTGAACCCACACAGCACACCTACACCTTTGTGCACATTGATCCCAGATGCACAACTCTCCAATGGAAAGGCACAGGCTCTGCACTGCTCTGTGGTTAGGTGACCACATCTCCATCTTTATTCCTCCCCCAGATTGCCACCGGAGCTGGACTTTCTTCTTCTCCATAGAATTTTTGCCATTGTATGTAACCGTACCTTTATCTCCAGTTTCAGTCTGGTGCAGAGCAAATTAATTCTTTTGGCAGATTTTTCCACTGTCAGTGGGGGATCTTACGGTACATTATCAATGCTCCTCGCCCTGATGATGCATAACACTAATCCATCATTAGAGCAAGAGTGTGCTCTGATGATGGATTAAAATAATTTATCATAAGAACAAGGGGCTATAATGTAACACCGTCAAAAGATGGCACCATGCAGAGACAAACAGATCAACGAGGAAATTCAGTAGTGCTCATCGAATCAAGTGGATCTGCTGCCAAGAGGCTCTTATGCAGCAAAAGTTTGGCAACCTGCAAAAATATCATTATTCTCCTTGCTGAAACAACTCCTTGCAGTAATGGCAGTGATTTAAGGATTTTTCTTTTTTGATCAACAAAGGGAGCCTCCCATTGCTAGCCACCCCCTTTTTGGGGGTACAATTATGGATCTTTTTTTCCCCATGCAAGTCTTAATTTTTAAGGCTATTCACATAATGAAATGCAAATATAACAGCTATTTAAACCATCAGTCCAAAGCAGGTTTGTTGCAGCATGGTAAAATGACTGAGAAAGAGGATTTAAAACTCAGGAGACGTAGTTATAGTCTTAGCTTTCTTTTGGAAGCACTACATCTGTAATTCAGCACTTCATTCCTGTCTACTGCACATTTGCTTAACTGTAGCCAGATGTTTACATGGATTCTTCAGAACTCTGTTAAAATAGGGATTAACTGAAACACCTATTTAAATGCCTTCCTGGTCATAAGTTTATGAAATCTGGACTAAAAGCGAACATTGTACAAAAGGTTTTAGAAAAACTCAAATGTTGCTATTTCACTGCCCATGGAGAACCATATTTCGAGTTGCCTCTAAGAAATGGACTGTCAAAGGTCCTCTGTCAGGTGAAATGCAATAGAAATGGATCTGCTGAAAGAACAGATCTGATAATTCACAGAATCATAGAATAAATCAGGTTGGAAGGGGCCTCAGGACGTCATTCACTATATTTCTGTGTGGAAACCAAATACATATGGATAAATGTGAAAAAAAATAAAGCAAGAAACAGAGTGATCTTAAATTTTCTTGTGACTCCAGAGTGCATGCACCTAACGAAAGAGGCACTCCATAGGATGAATAAAAGTACCTCTGTGCAACATTGATTTTCCACAGTCTGAATGACAGTGGTTGCCAGTCTTCCTATTACTGTAATTGCTGGCTAAATGAACTATAATTGTATTAAGTGGTAACTCTGAAATATGTATGTACTGTAAAAAGCAGCTGAAGCATTGCAGGCATAAAAATTTGATTTGCAATATTTGGAAGAAGTTCGGGGGAAGGTTGGTTGTATGGAAATTGGTGCAAGAAAGTGTGATAGCTCAGAGGGGTCTGGTTTGGGGAGGGGGTATGTGGAGGGAGAATGCTTCGCTGCAAGGATTACAGCTCTTGAGATCTGAGTGCCTGCTGTGCCCAGCACAGTAAGTCCAGTGCCTACATCACTGCTATGAACCTAGCGATGCCAGCAGGCACCAATGTAAGTGAGCCCACCCTCAGTCTCCTGTTTAATAAATGCAGGGGAAGGCTGACCTGTGGGTCCAGCCCGGTGGGCTCAGCGCAGCAGTTTCACCTGCAAGTACCATAGCACAGTGTACAATGTGCAACTTGCCCTGGGTTTCATAAATAAAAATTACTGGCAGTATATCTGTAAGAAAACAGAGAAGCCATCCGTGGCAGTTTGTGTTACAGAAGCACATCTTGGTGCCCATCAAGAGCACTTGTGTAGGCAGTGAAGGGAGGTACGGCAAGCAAGGTGGCTTCGATAGGAAACTCTTTGGATCAATGCTGCTGTTGCATACTATTTGCTCAGAGCCCACGCTTTCTGGCCTCAGCTCACCCTTCTACTCACTAAAAATTGTTCCTTCCTTATGTAATATTGAACAAAATAATGGTGCATTACATGGTGCTTAAGACTTCGCTGTCTTTTTCTGTTTCCTTTGACTGTTAGTTGTCGCACTTCTTAATAATGAGAGGATTACAGTAGTTTCAATATGACTTTTCAGCTTGATATGAAAACTAATGATAATAATATTTTTTAAAGTCAGACTGAACTGTTTTCACTTATCCAAACCAATTGCTGCAGCATTTTGGTTTGCTAAATTTTGACATTTCAGAATCGTATTTTGGTCTAATTTCAGATAGGAAAATTGTTTCCTTCCTGGGCAATTTAGAATATATTTGGGAATATTTGTGGATGCTTTGCTTTGGAATGTGACTGAAAAGAGTGTTAGCAAGGCTGAAAACATAACAGAAAATGATCAAAAAGCTGCACATGAAAATTCTGTTGTGAAACCCCATAAAATGGAAACAATATTCTCATGAAAATTCTTCTAAGTAAAACCCCATAAAATGTCATCTCTCCTTTCTGTTAGACTGATGCAATAGTGGGTAACCACATTCTTACCCGGGTGGATTTGCTGCCAGTTTTTGCAACAATACTGCAACAATACATTTTATTTCCAGGGTGGAAAGACAAATGGGCCTTTGTGGAGCATTGCAGCAGAATTCCAACAACCATTGAAGCGGCAGGCAGGCTTGCCGTTGTTTCCAGTGCTCTTGGCTGAGTCCTTAACAGGGTTGCTGAAAATGTTACAGTAACATTATTGTAAGCAGCAGGGAAATAATCTACCCTCAAAATCTTGCACGCAGTTCCTATTTAACCAGCAGCAAATTGATTGCTTGGCAGGGAAATACCCCCCCCTCTTTCCCTGACTGGGGAAACTGGGAGGAGCTCTCTGCACCACTCAGTGCAGGAGGGTTCACCAGGTCTGCGCTACCCGTGCAAGAGCATCCAGGGCAAGGACTGACCCAAGGCTGAGGCATGCTCGCTTTGCAGCCAAAGCATTCTTAAGACATGGCAGTTTTGTGCCTGGGAAACAGCCCATTATGACCACTGAAGCAAAGATGCCAATTAAAGCAGTCCTCGGGGCGACCTCAGCCTCCCTGGCAAATGTCAGTCCAGCGCCAGGAACTGCTGGCCTAATAGAGAGAAAAATGGACCAGTCTGCTGGCTTCGGTGTGAATCATATATGGGTATTTGAAGCGTTTACAGGAGCTGAGACTATCCCCAGAGGCTGCTGTAATAATATTTCCTCACAATCTTAAAAACTCTGTTTTACCTGAATGTGGTAGAAAATTCATTTCACCATGCTCATCTGCACTGGGACACTCAGGGATGTTAAAATAACTTTGCTAATCCACCACAGGGATTGTGCAGGATCCAATTCTAATCCCTCAACACAGCAGAGACTGGACATGCTTTCCCATTTGTGCATTTATACAGAGTTTGTTTATCCACACTTCCTGCCCAGGCAATGATACACATGCAGCTTGCTTGGGATGGGATGGGATGGGATGGGATGGGATGGATGGGATGGGATAGGGATGGGATGGGATGGGATGGATGGGATGG
>Ga0065711_1004170_pt1 | contig 24723 bp, 12 predicted proteins | sample Hoacrofraction12_FD_59098 | JGI IMG/M metagenome (GOLD analysis project Ga0065711, IMG submission 59098) | Hoatzin crop microbial communities from Cojedes, Venezuela - Epithelial fraction 12 v2 (version 2) | ecosystem: Host-associated > Birds > Digestive system > Esophagus > Crop | place...
GCTCGCCTCAGGCGCGGCTTTCCGCCCTGCCCTGAGAGGAGCCGCGCCGCGCCTGCGGCCCTTCGGGAGGGGAAGGGCTTCCCTCGGCCTGGCAGCGTGAGGGGAGCGGCCGGGGCTCTGTGTTACCCGGTGTGAGGCGGGAAGGGGGAGCGTCTGAGGCCGGGAGCCGCTGGCGCTGAGGGCAGGCCTGGCCGGGCGGCGGTCCCGTGAGGCGGCGAGGGGTCGGGCGGGGGATGGACCGGGCAGAAACCGACCGGCGGCGGGGAGAAGCGGCTCTGTCGGCCCGCACCGCCATGGCCTCCCCGCCGTGGCACACGCCCTCCCTGCGGCCGGTCCTCGGGCGAGCGGACGCCCGGGCGGCGGGGCCGGGCGCCTCAGGCCGCTCGGTGAGGGAGAGCCTCCCCCGAGAGAGCTTGCCGTGGCTGCTCGCCATCGCCGCTGACGGAATTCTCGCCTCTCTGGAGTGACGACTTGCTCAAAGTGGACCGAAAGTACGTTAAAAAGAAAAATGTTATTTTGCTAACTCTTGAATCGGTGATCAGGCATTCAAATGCGGCTGCCCCTGTTCCTGCAGTATTGTGCCCTGTGGCTGCAAGCTTGCCTCGCCTTCCCAGAGAGCGAGCTGGAGGTCAGGCGGCTGCAGCAGCACAGCATGGCTGTGGAGTGGAGTCTGTTACCTCATGTGCTGGTCAAAACAGGCTTGGAGGTACCCATCTGCCTGCAGAGCAGATGACGGTATAGCATCTTTCCTGACTTCCGTAGGGTCCAGAATATCGGAAAAACAAGCCAGTTATTTAAACTTGAAGAAATTGCATTGAGTGGCTTTTTCCTGCATCGTTAATCAATAGTTTATTTGCCCTAATTTAGCTGCAAAACTGATCTGCGTGGCAAAATGGTTACAGGCAAGACAGTGGTGATACGTAGTGACCCACAGCTGTGTATGGCTTAGCTGCTGGAGAATCAGGCAGGTGCCTTTCACCCACCTCAGCCTATGATCTGTGCTTGTTGAGTGTCTTCTTACAACATCAGGCAGTTAAATTACCTCAGGTTGAACATGGTTTTAAATCCTGGCTCTCCTTTCTTTGGGGATTATTTTGACTATTAGTTTATCCTATAAAACTGATAGCCCTGCTGCTGCTCCTGAATGAGGGGGGTTGTAGGTGCTATATTTATTGCTGAGCACACCAGCTTCCTATCTGGGTCTAGATAAGGCTGGGAGTAAGAAGTATTTAGCACAGTAGTATCTCATAACGAGTTTCAGCTGTGCTTTCAGCAAAAGCTCAAGAAAAAAAGCTGCCACAAAAGTTGCTTTTTAGCCTTTTCTAGATCCCTTGAGCTCAGAGCAGTTTGTGCAGCTCATTCAAGTTCCTGCTGGGTAAGACTTGCCTGCTTGGGTAACAGGAGTAGGAATGCTTTCTTACTTCGGGATTCGCTTATGTGCCTTTGAGGAATGTGAATCATGACGTGAGTTTTTATGTAGTGATTGTTAGAAGTTCACTATCCACCTTTGGTTTTCTCAGCCTACTTGGTAGGGATTGCACATTTTCTTATGTTCAGGAGAACTTTTGTGTGCTTAACTTCAAGGAAGTAAGAAATTCCCAACATGCCTCGCAAAGCAGTTAAGCACATGGTTTAAGAAACAGCCCAGTGCTTTATTATGAAAAGCTAAGGCCAACACTTCCTCTCCCTAAAGGCCATGAGGAATTCCGTGGACTTCTATGGAAGTAGGATGTACCCTCTTATCTCTGGCAGCTCCCTCGCTCACTCTGTCTGGCCGAGGTTTTCCCAGGAAGAGCCATCTGCTGAGTGTAATGAAATAGTCTCTCTTAAAAGTCAAGCTGTCTGTGGTCAGACTCGTTATACTAAGGTCATACTAGCAAAACAACACTGAAGCTTTCAGCTAGCTTCTCAGCTCTGAAACAACATGCATAAATTAACTGTCTTTTGTCTCACACAAACTACAGGCCTGGCCCACTGCTAGAACTTAAAGAAAAGAGCACGCAAGGGTAAGTGCATATTTATGGTTAGAGAGGTTAAATTGTTTATACTTCATAAATTACTTGTCTACTTTCTTCTACTGTGTGCAAATAGAATGTGTATCATAAAAGATAAATAAATGAAGAAGAGCAAGTTACTTTATTGTTAATGTATTGCATGAATATAGTGATTTATACTGTTATTGAACAGGAAATATGATTTGTTATTTGCTTCTGGTAAAGTATAATCATTTTCGCTCATCCTGATAGATTTTGGGTTTTTAAACGTTGCATTTAGAATTCTGCTAAATGCTTCTGAAATTACACTCTGGTACTATTTCTACTGAGTTTCATCAAGACAAACAAAATTGCAAAAATTGTATGAAAGCAAGCTTCTTTCTCTAAAGAATGTGTAAGTGACACTGGGTATCCTGAAATATGCATTTTATTTTTTCTAAATATATATGGCATGGCCAAATACTCATTAGATAAAAATTTCCTCCATTTCTGAGAAAAAAAAATCTAGTCGTTTGGTAGCATGTAGATGATTATCAGGCTGCATTAATTGCTCGTGCTGACAGTGTCAGATGGTTGGCAAATGTTAAAAATAGATTAAGACAGATCAGTGTTAAGACTTGTGCTGTGATTGCTTTTTTTAATTACTCTATATTAAGATGTTTGTTAGAGATATGCAGAGCCAGTCATTTATTTGTCTTGCATTTAGCCAATGAATTATAGCTGTGGTGTTTTCTTCATGCATTTAGCCAATGAATTGTAGCTGTGGTGTTTTCTTTATACTGTGGTGCTGATTACAATGGGTAGTATGCTAATGTAAAAGTTGTCGAAAAGCCTCGCATGTCGGAAGTTGAAGAAACACAATGTATCACAGTGTATTTGGCAAGGACATATTCCTGTTGTCTGCTTTCTGAACAGCCAAAACTTCATGGATGTTTTTTTTATCCAAACCTTGTTAATAGATACATGATAATTGGTTTAGATAATACTGCATTTTGCTAGTTTGATTTCTGCCATTACCTGGTCTTTGAGAAGTGTGCTGCTCTCTATTTCATTGCAATGTCTTGAAGGATTTATAGAAGAGTAATATGGTTATAGTTCTTGTTTGTGTTCCAGCACTGGGGATTCCAGGCAGAACTGAGTCAGGCAGCACTACTGTGAGATACAGAACAAGTAGAAAGTGCTGTCATTGTACATCCCTGTGTGCATGGGTTCTCACTACTCTTACCCCATCAAATGTTAGGCTCTACAGTAAGCAAACTGCTGTATAAATACTTACTATAGCCCAGTTGTAAATAGAGTTCACAGAGTTATAATTGAACTCTAGAATTCCAGGTTTTGTTGTTTTGGAGATTTTAACTTTTACAAAGTAACAACATTTCAGAATGTACGCATGGACACAACGCTTTTGGAAAATGTTGTTATGGCTGGCTGGCACAATCACTTTGGAAAGGTTGTGTAGAGTAGGAGTAGAGGAAAGTGAATCAGAAATTTCATGTGGAATTTGAATCATCAGTACTGATGGCTGCATGGAAAAAAAAAAGATTCACAGAAACATGCGGATGTTGGTGAAACTTTTAAAGGAAAACTTTTAATAATAACTTTTGTTTCTGGTAAAGGAAAAGTTTAAAACAAAGAACATGAAAATAAGCATTTAAGTATGGCAAAACATGCATGGCAACCTTTTTGGAAAAAAGATGTTGTACGATTCTGATTGTAAATATAAATATATTATATGAATTTCCATATGTGGAATATAATATCTCATTTAAGAAATCTAAATTGGTGTTTATTGCATAATAGGGAAAGTCTCTGTTTTGTTTTGATTTGGAAGAAGAAAAACGCTAAACTTAGGAATTTGCTACAAAATAAAAAAATCTCTGTTGAGAGATGCCCTGGATGAGGAAGTGAAAACATGTGTGTATTCCCAAACACAAAACAGTTGGCAGGCTGGGTCTGGGGAGTGGATGGAATTAGGGCAGTTGATTTCTTAGAACGTTGCAGCTATACAGATGGTATGAAAACTCTTTGCAAGAAAGTTAAGACATATTTGAGAAGTATTTCCAGGGAGAATGGAAAGGGAATTAGCATTAGCCTTGGAACGTAACTGCATTTAAACAGGGCCCTAAGATTTTGCAGGCAGCTGGGTGACAGGATGTGTATTATACTTACGGTGCCAGAGTTGGTCGTTGTAGAAAGGATCTGTAAGGTTATTGAGTGATTAGGCCTATGATGTCTTTGTATCTCTGCAAACCAAGCAGTCCGAGAGTCAGGGTGATAAAAACTCAAGCTTTGTTAGCAGTAATATTTCATTTTAAGCTACGTCTGCTACTGCAGGTCATTTGCTGTGCAAGCTATTGCAGTAGATGTAATTCTTTCAGTTCTCATATACATATGCTAGGGATCGCTGTGACTGCCTGGTTGTGGTGTGTGGCTTTTCATGCCTAATCTTAAACAGTACAAGTCATATTTATTGACAGAAATGCACATAAAGTCCTGTTTCCCTGAGCACTGTAGAAATCAGTAATCACATATACAAGGCTCTTGTGGCCAGTGCTTCATGCCGAACTTTCCTGTCAATGTCTGGACTAACGCACCTTTGTGTTCCGCAGTACTGCCGCAGTCCTTGGTCAGGCAAACTGAGAACCTGGCCAGGCTGCGGCAGGACTCCGTTCTATCCCACGTGCTTGTGTTTTCTGCCTGTGCCAAATACAGGGTAAGAGAGGAATACTGTGTACGCAGCACTCCTTCCAGCACGATGCCGGCGTGAGGCAGGGGCATGGGTACAGACCCAGGCGGTGGGAAGTTCTGCCTAGTCCCACCTTTCAGATGTTGACCCTTTTAGATTTTTATTGGGGTCGTGTGGTTAGTGGAGATCCCTTTCTGCTTTTTTTTTTTATTGTTTCTGTTCTGCTTTTGCTGCTTTCTCTCACTTTAATCAATATAATATTTATAACATCCTGCTCTACATGCCAGCTAGCTTTCCGATTGGATCTGCATAGTATATGACCATTGCTGTTCATCATAAAGAAAGGTTTTGTGGTTATTAGTCTTTTGATTTGGAGATTTTTCATGTTTATCTTAAATGAGGTCTAATTACATCCACCAGCTTTCTTTGTGTTTAAGCTACCTGCCAGCATAACATCCCTATAAAAGGATGTGTGAAAACGTGTATAGTATGCCCAGGCAGGCAGAGGAGCTATTGATAAATCTAAAGTTTAGTAGGGTAGTCTAGGGGATAATAATTTTTTTTCAAAAGGGCAAATCCAGATCCCGTAGTTTGGCCTGTGGAGCGGAGGTGATAGTAGGAAACTGCTGGCATTTGGGGAGTTTGTTGTCTCAGACCAGGTATCTTGGAATAAACAATGACGTGCAGAAGCAAACACTCCACTGACTTTCTAAACAAGATCAGTCTGATGGAGAGGTGTTAAAAGAATAGGTGAGCAGACTGTATTATGCATGCGTCCACATCCTCCTCCAGTACTCACCCGTGCAAAGGAGAGAGACCGTGCTTTCTGTATGTAGGTTTGTGTGTAGAAGTTCAGTGAAAGTTAATCCTTGACCAGTTAAGCAAAAGGGATCTGCCAGCTTTTGTGTGGCCCCGCAAGTGTGAACAATGGCAGAGAAGTTACTGAAGACGTGGTCGGTGTGATCTAAGGCTATTACAAACATGTGCTATCTATGTAGCTATCCATTTGTCTTGTGTTTTCAGGTATCCCAGACCCAGTGGCAGCTTGGTAAAAGGAGACCAAAATATTAGTTGATGGAAGGATATTTCTTAATGTGAAACATAGGGGGATTATCAGTTTTATTCCTCCTGTGTGCTTAGCTAAGATAACCCTTTGTGTGGGCTAACGCACGCTTTTCTTTCCCACTCCTTTGCGCGGAGGTGGGTGTAAAGTGGGTCATCTGCAGAACGCGGACAGCCATACAGGGATATTTATGCACAGATGTGGAGCTTTCACGTGCCTAAACAATGCTTTGGTTGTCAAAGCACGGTTAGTATGTTAATTGTACTGTAGTACTATACAAGGTTTGGGCATAGATCAGGTGGCCATTGTGCCAGGCAGCATGTGAATACGCACAATGGTCCCGGACCCAAAAGGCTCCTGTGGTCATGATAAGGAGTGAGACAATACGTGGGTATGGACTGACAGTCCTGTGAAAGAGGGGAAGGAGCAAGTGCATCTGAAAGATAGGAATAAATCCTACTGAATAAGGGTGTGGGCTGGGTAGGACTGTACAGACAACAGAGGTTGCATGATGAATAGATCGTAAATAAGAGGAAAAAAACCTCAGAGAGGTAGTGGAGTGAATTTTTTCCGGTGGCTGTAGAGGACATGAATCCCATAGAAAGACAGAAATTCCCTCCTGGACTTGTGACGTGCATAAGCTTTCTGTAAAAATAACTTCTGTGAATGTAAAATTGCTTACAAAGGAAGATTTCCATTTTGGTTATAGCTAAATAAAGTAGGAAAGGGATGTGATGCAAGAGAGGAAAATGGCCACCTTTTAAGTTTAATCAAAATTGTAGATTTTTGTCAGTTAAAATTTTTTTTTTACTGACATTAGGGTTAAGCCCACAGTTCCTTCTGAAATCATTAGAAGAGGCTTTGGGTCCAAAAGCACCTGCAAAGTGGCTATTACTAAAAAATTAAACTCATTTAAACATTTTTCCTTCCATGTTAATTTTCCAAAAATGTTTTGGTCTTGGTTGGAACAAATGATCAAATATTGAACATTTTTTATTTTAAAAATAAGTTTCAAATTGGGAAGAATGTTGGCATTTTAATAAAAATAAGTTTAAATGATCAACATTTTTATTTTTCACTAGGAATAAGTTTTTCAAAACCAGTATGGAATTATGACAAAGTGTGAATTTTTTAAAAACAGCATTTTTTCTGAAAATTTACTTGAATTTGTTTTATTATATATTTTTCTTTGAGAAATGTTGAGTGATTGTTTCAGCCATTTTAATGCTTTTTCCGGCCGCTCTTTTGCATAATATGTTTTGAAACACTTTGATTATTTCCTGCTGTAAAAGGATTTTGGTGAAGCATCTACAAATGTCTTTCCTGGCTACTGCTGCCTTGTTAATCTGACTATTGCGGGTTTTCATCAATTCTGTACTTCTCCAAGATCATATCCAACCACAGTTCTCGGGTGGCTGCTCCCATGCTGCTGCCAGCTTTGTTTTTCCTTGTCCTTAGTTCCTAGGGCACTGAGCTTAGGCAGCGTCAGACCGTGGTGATATGCGTGTGGTTTTCTTCGTGGGAGTGGAGACAGACCCGAGTGATGGGTGGAGGAAGGGGAAAGGGGAAGCCAGCATGTCCAGGGATAGTAAAGGGGAATTCAGGTTGTAGCTGCTCAGCAGTGGTAATTTGTGACTGAGGAGCAGTCTGTCACAGAGGGCGAGAAGGCCCAGCTGCAGAAGGGGTTAAGCTGGCTGGAAGCAGGAATGCCAGAGCCCAAACCACTCTCTGTCAGGGAGTGGAGTTTCCCTTGGCAGTGAGATAAGATGCAGGCACAGCATTGTCTTGTGGCTGTCCTGCACTGTGAGTGCTCGGGGGCTGCCTTTGGGCAGCAGAGCTGGGCTGGCGGATGGACCCACAGCCGGTGAGGTGCCCGTGCAGCCGCTCACCCGTTGGTGCTGGTCCAGGTGTGTGCAAGCAAAAAGGGGTCCTCACGATCTTTGCAGACTCCTGGTAGAACTGCTGATGGTGGTAGGACTCTGTCCAGTGCATTGTTCCTTAAATATTTTTTTTATTTGAGCACAAACACGTGTTTAATTCTCCTCAAGGGGCACCATAAAAATTCTCTAACAGACATTGCTGTTCTGATCAGGAAGAGATGGAAGATATGTTTACAGAGCATTGGAGAACCAAAATAAGCACCTTTTTACCATTACCTGCTAAAACCTGATGGTGTTAACTGCTCTTACATGGTTCTGCTTCACTGCCCTCCCGTTGTTAGCTAGTGCCCAGTTCCTCAAGTAGCATTGTTGGTTTCCAGAGCAAGACTTGAGACAAGCAGCCAGAACACCCTTATACGTTTAAATGTTCCCATGTCTTCTATTCACCAAACATTCAAAATCCAGTTTATTAGGAATTGAGCTCATTTTCAGGTTACTAGTCAATAGCTGATGGTAAATTATCATGATTTCCCATTCGTCTTTCCTCAGTGAATTTCATTATGCATCTTCTGTCATAAGTTTTCTTGAGGAGCTGAGAGGGTATTATACTAACAGTTCTCTTTCCAATTTCTATCTAAATTCAGTAACTGAAATTATGGTTTTATCTAATATCTTCTATTTTCTCCCCAGATTTAAAAAAATAATCTCTTTATCTTGGGTGGAAGACCAGCATTTATTGCAGTTTTCCTCATGGAACATTGTTTTGCTTTAATTTTCATTGTTGGATCTGACAGAATGCACAAGCAATCTAATCTAATTTTCATATCGAGAAATCTGACAGCTTTTTTCCCTTCAGTGTCAAAATGCAGCTGAACTAAGATAATGATAACTATATAGTACAAGTGTTTTAGTAAAGAGTATTCATGAGTCAATTTGCATTAAAAAAACGTTGCCAAGGCTCTTTTCAGCTGGGAAAATTATCATGCTTTTAGAATAACTTACCCTCTAAAAAAGAGGCATCTGGTCTTCTGAAAAGCAAAGATGAAAGCAGATTTGAAAGAATGCAACAGGGAACATTAGGCAAATACACATTTAGGAGGAGATGGGTGAATGCTGGGGGGTAATTCCATGGCACTGTAATAAAGTGGATGAGAAAATGATTAATCTCTACTGCTCCATCTTTTTCCTGTTAAGTATTTATATTTCTTAGTGTTGGAAAGCAAAAAGTGATCGGAGATCTGAAAGGCTGCAGGTAATGGGATCCGATGCCTTTATTTTTCTCCAGGCCCTTGTTGCACGCATGGTCTGGACTGTAGTTCAAATGCCTGTATGAAGCAAGTGTGGAGCCTTGGCCCAGGGCCAGTCGGCAGGTTTAGAAGCACTACAATATGCTAATTGTCCTCCTCTTGTCCTCTTCAGCAGGGAAGCCCGTAATGCGCTGGGTTTTGATGGAGACTCTTTCTCAGGCTCAGAGGTGGTAGTTTGAGGAAGCCAGCACACGGTCTTCATGCCCTGTACCTCCTGTGTGGATAATCATAGAATGGTTTGGGTGGGAAGGGACCTTTAAAGACCATCCAGTCCAACCCCCTGCCATGGGCAGGGACAGCTTCAACCGAATCAGGTTGCTCAGAGCCCTGTCCAGCCTGGTCTGGAATGTTTGGGGCATCTCCCACCTCTCTGGGCAACCTGTGCCAGGGCTTCACCACCCTCATTGTAAAAAATTTCTTCCTTGTGCGTAGTCTGAATCTCCCCTCTCTTAGTTTAAAACCATTACCCCTTGTCCTATTGCAACAGGCCCTGCTAAAAAGTAACCTGAAAGCTTCTGCACGTCAGCAGCACTGTATACAGTGGTGCTTGTTTCCCCTCTTAGTTTCATACTGCAAAGCATCTCTGGTGAAGCCACTGTGACTCAGCTAGCTTGTACTACTGTAAAGCTGTTTTGTTGTCCTCTGTGTCTTCTGGCAACCTCCTGGCTACACCTCCGAGCTGATGGTATACCTTTGTGGCACATCAGGCTTGCTCTACGAACCATCCCTTCCTGTTGGCCTCCACTTCCTTGTATGCTGGACCTTTGCCAATTTATTCCAAGACTGAACTGACAAAACATGTTGCTTCTCCACTGCCTTTTCACTACCTCCTCCCACTCCCCCTTACTTCTCATATCAAAAACACTGAACTCTGCTCCCTTTCCCTCTTGTAACGCACTCCAGAGGTCCTGTGCTGACCCAGGTTGCCTGTTAGGAAGTGCCAAAGACAGCAGCCTTACGGCAAGTCTGCCACAGCTTTGTGTCCTGAAGTTGACTGGTGAGGCTGAGCACGTGTACTCAGTAGGCACATACAGGTCTGTATACCACACACATACGTGCTGCGTGCTGGGAGAGGGTGCTGGTCTGGTTCCCCCATCAGCCGTTGTTCTGTGCGCTCCTTTGTGTGCATGAAGTCTAGCCGTTTATCATACAACCTAAGATGTCCCTCCTAGTATCCTTGTGGTTAACCACCTTGTCTTCCTGCTTTGCTCCTCCTAGGTAGCTCTGTGGAATAGGTGTCTGTGGCAGGGTTTGCCCGAAGGAAATAAAAATACACCTAGCTGCTTTGTGCTCTTTACAGGAGAGGCAGATTCCAAGCAAGCCATGCAAGCCCCTTGCTATTTAGCCATTAAGCTCTAATCTAGCTCCCACATATTTTCTTGCCAACTGACTTTGATCAGTGTCTGTGGTGGACTGTGACACGAAGCTGGGTGCTGACGGGTCCAATGGCTGCTCTGCTTGTGGCCCCGCAGAGAACAGACGCAGCGCTATGAAGTGCTTGGAAGGGCGTCGGGAAAGGTTGCTGTGCTGGGGTGGTAGTGGCTGGTTGTCTTGCAGCAGGTGAGAAACATTAGCTGAAAAGGTCACAATGGGAGAAGCAGAGAGAAGGAAAAGGAGAATGAGTAGAGGCATCTTTAAATTGTTTCATTGGGTTAGCAGGGTGGCAAGAAATTTTTTTCCTGCTGTTCTTCATGTGCTACCAGTTCTGTGAATAAAAGTAGGTCACTATTTTTCAAAGCTGTTAGTCCAGCATCCTTCATGAGATCAAATTTACTTGAAACTCAGTTTTGCTATACTACTTTCCCAGATGAGTGGATCCCTGGATGGTGGAAGACTCCTGCTGTGATTAGCGTGGGTACCCTGTGGTGAAGAATGAGCCAGGGTGCTCTAGTAGTATACAGAAACATCTCGAGTGTCCAAGATCCTAAGACTTGGGAATGCTTAGGAAACTTTTTTTTACAAGAGAGAGAGATGATTCCATATTTCTTGTGGTTCAGCAAATGGAAGCCTTTTGGTGTATTTCACTTTGTTTTTATGTAAATTCTGCCTTGCCACACCATTTTGCTGCTGCACAGCTGTTTGAAAGTAAGACTCAATATGAGCAGGAAATTGAAGCTGACCAGCTTCATTTCATATTCTCTCACCACAGAAATTACAAACATCAAGCCAAAGTACAGTAGAATTGCTTTAAACAGAAGCAGCCCTATAAAATCTAACCAGACTGATTGTTCCAGGTATTTCTACAAACAGATTTTGGAATTTATGTCCCTATGATGCCAGTTCAAGGAATAGCCTACTGTTTTACCAGTGTGACTACTGAAATAGCAAGTACTTGGTACCTGCAGAAGTCATGCACATGTGAAAATTTATATTGTCTGCAGATTACTGTTTGCATTTAGAAATGACTAAACCATGTGTGCTACAGCCTACTTTGCTGCTACATGTGTGTGCAGGCATGCTTAAGAATTTGTTTTCCTAGCACAAATCACTCGGGACAGTTACAGTGTGTTGCCATGAAGTGTCATTGCATAGATAGCTGGGTTATAGTTACTGTTTTAATGTATGATCTTGATTTTTAAATAATGATTTATTTTTTTTGAAAATGCTTGTAACTGTGTCAGTTGCCCACCGTTTAGAATATACGTATATCCATTTTAGAAGTAGTTTTAAACTTCAGGTTTCTTTTATTTGCAGGTGCGCAGAGCAAGATCTGCACTTTATTGAACAGTTCCTGGAAACAGCTGGACAGCTAGAATGACCTACTGTTCAACTTCTGTTGAGCTGGAATCAGATACAAAACCGAAAACTTCCCCAGAATTTGTTGTTGACCTAAATAACAATGTGGGAGACTTCAGGGTAAAATGAGCAGAAGGAGAAACATTTTGCACAACAGAAGAGTTACCCCTATGAGGGTGACCCCATGTTGATTTCACCAGATTCTGACTCCAAAGATTAGTGGTTTACTGCTCGAGAAAAAGCAAAAGTATTGTCCCCATTTGAGAGGTCCCACAGACGCTTGCCTAGCACGGAAGACAACATGGATGTAAAAAATGTGTTTAAAGCTCAAGAAACTATTTCCTGCCTGAGGGATTTGTCAGAGAATGGTGATGACCCAATTCATTCTAACAGTATGGTCAGTGTCACTGCTGGAAAAGCAGAGAAACACTGCAGCAGACAGGTACATTCCCGCCCTACAAATGTAATCACTTACCCCACAGACAGCTGTTGCCTTAGCACAGAAGACTCTGTATCTGGTCAGTCTCTGGCAGGTCTCCAGGCATGTAAAAAGACTGGGCTCCGTAGACCACTAACCATGAATAGCCTGTTCAGTGAGCAGGCAGATACTCCCATAATAAATCACAATTATTTTGTAAAAGGTAATTCTGAAAATTCTGCCACTATTCTGAAGACCTGTGCAGAGAAAATTCCAAGTGTAAGTGATGACTTTTCTGATGATTACCTAGACTATTTTGAATGCTCAGATGTGCTGACAGCGCACGAAAATGAAATCTGGAAAAAGAAATTGCAGTTTTTATTAGAAAGTGACGATGAAGATGATTTAAAACTGAGTAAGGATTGTGATGGGTGTGCTTACTTCCTCAGTGAAATGCCTTGTCTGCCTCAAGTGTCAGATAACACTACGCCTATGGATACCACCATTGGCTTCTGTGGTCATCACTCAAAATTCAAAGGAGTAAATGTAAGGAGAGACCCCTCTATGTACAGCCAGTCAACTTTGCCAGCAGAGATGACTCTCACCGTTGTACACCACCGAGATAAAAGTACCAGTCTGAAAGACAAGGAAAAGTCTAAAGTGCCTGCTGCATCTGCAGCCATTGGAAATGACTGTCCCAGAACTGAAGAAGAAAATAATGGAAGCAGCCACTCAGCTGCAGGTTTCTCAACCGACAAATCAAAGAACAAAGATAATATATGTGCCAAGACGGACTCTTCTACTAGTGGCATAGGTGCTTCCTTGGCAAATCAGGCTTCAGAGACAATGACAGAAAACAGTATGGACAAGGATTTGCTGGGTGAAAGCTCATTGCTGCTAGAGGAGGGGGGAAGAAATTTGCCGGAAGAAAATCCAAGGCGTGCTGTCTGTACCTTAACAGAAAGTCTAAGAAGAAACCTTTTAAGGTTGCTAAACCCGAAAGAGCTTTGCAGATACGTAAGTAATATAGGACAAACTTTTCAGACTGCAGCAGAGGCTAAGGAATCCAGTGCTCTGTTTCCCTCTCAGGAAGGTGTCATTTCAGCGCAAGTCCCGGAGGAGACAAAAAGCTTGCAAATGCAGGCTGGTTTGTGTCATACAGAGGAGGCAGATAAAGACTGTCATTGGGAAAGGAAAAGGACTTGGGGCCTGTCTGAGCAAAATCAGATAACAAATGAAAGCGTCTCAGCCAGGGTAAGTGTTTATCATTTCATAGAAAGAGCTGCTCTACTGATTTAAATGCATTTTATTTCCCGTTTGTCACAAAATAATGTAAAATTTAAATTACTTTGAAAGATATTATTCATGTACTTCTGAATGACAGCTACGGCTGGGGAGGAAATCTGGTTTTGAAAAAGGCCCAAATAAACCATAAGCTGTTCTAATTATAGAGTGAGACTGATGATAGTAAGAGGCACTAACGGGGCTCTGGACAGCTGGATAGGGAAAGCTGATATGTAGGCTACTGCACAGGTCTTATCAGTGTAACGTTTCTCTCAACCTAGAAAGTTTCTTGAATACCTATTGTGAGCAGAGAATGTTTTGATTTACTTTATTTTCAGTTTGTACGCAAAGAACAACATTGTCATGTACTTATGGTGCTGGAAATCTAAAACAAATCAACAGGGTTGAATTTATGACACGAAGGGGAATTTAATCCAGAGAGCTCATGTTAGAGGGGAATGGAGCTTTGCTTTTTAAAAATAAAACAATGAAAGAGCCAGATATTCCAGCTGAAATGCGAAAACTAGTTAAAAATAAACCCAAAGTGGTACTCTCAGTGTACTTGCATATTTTATGCTGTTGGTAGGAAGTCAGCTGGGGAAATCATCATAGTTTTACAGCCTGATATGATGCTGCACCAGTTTCCGTAAGTGGGAGAATTGGATCATACTTTTTATTTCACATAGTAAAGACTTTGGATATATAAATACATATGTGTGAGCATTAAATAATGAATAATCGTATTATCACCAGCTTTACTGATTTGAAGGTGCATAGCTAATTGTACAGAAGAAACATTTATGAGAAATAAACACAAGCTTTTCCAGTTCCACGTGCTTTTCTTCATCTATATTATTTAAGTAAAAATGTGTCCCAGTTCTGGATAGTAGACTGACTTTAATCTCGCCACTGGGGTGTCTTAAGCAGTCAAAAATCACTGAATTCTTCTGCCTGAAAAACGTCCATAGGTTTCTCTGTTTTTACATATGTAAAATTGCAGTCACATTATAGCAGCACATAATGTTCTCACGATGGGGAATACCCTTCTGTTGAAATTAACTTACTGAGAATTCCTTGACAGTATATATTGCCATGGTTTGCAAGGGGCATTGTTTCATTTTTTTCCAAGTGTAGTACGATAACTTAAATCCCAGAGCCCTCTTAGCAGAGAGCAGCTGTTACGTTACTGGAAGTGCTGTGGCCAGATTTCAGACTGGGTAGTTGGACTCTTGCTGCCTGCAGTCAGTATGTATTTCTTCTGTTTGTGTGTCTATGACCAAAACTTTACATTAGGTAACAACTAACTAGGAAAGGAGTGTCGGTGTACACAAAAGGGCTAGATATGAGCACAAAGCAAACCCCTTGTTTTAAGCACGCACGAGTGAAGATTAAATTTAGGTGTAGGTTCAAAATTACGGGGTCTTGAAAATAAGCCCAACAAAAGTGTCCCATCCGGGAACGGCTCTTTATTTTCCACAAGGAAAGTGTGGACAGCTTCTCAACTCCCATATAGTAAACCAGAAGCTTCTCGGCAGTCTACGTGTGACCTAACAAAGGCAGGAAAGAATCAGCCTCCTGTTGCTGCAGGATAGCAATATTGTGCAGCAGTAGGTTCATGTAAAAGTGCACTGTGGTGTTAGCTGGAGCCCGGCATTTGAGACAGCTCTGCCAGGAGCAGGGTGAGGGACTCGTAGCAAAAATCACAGCTGACCATTTTTGAAGAGCGTTGTATTTTCCTTCTGCATGTGGTGATTCAGGTCTGCTGAGAGGTACACAGCAGCCACAGAACCCCAGCACTAATTACCCAAGGATTTACACTTCCTCTCAGTGCCAAGTTGCCGCTAACTGGAGCAACATTTGCAGTCTGGCTTGTGCAGCAGCTGCTGTTCTGGGTGACTTCTCCTTCTGTTAGATGGTGAAGATGGGAGGCTCCTGACTGCTCTGATGACCTCGTGGTCTAGCCCCAGGTGAAATTCTTTGTTTATTTAATGCTTCAAAGCAGCTTAATTAATAATAGGTCCTGAAAGCCAACTGTGCCAGCTGTACAATAGTACATACTGTACAGAGAGCCGGGAGGCTTCAGGTTTGCAGTGTGTCATTCAAAAGCTGATCTCTGTTTAGTGTTCAGCCAGCACACTCGGCACAAGGTGCTGGTGTCACTCCTGAATTACAGAGCCCATGGCTATGGCCTACTGAATGCCAGTGGTGCTGGTGAAGTCCTGCTGGGACTGGCGGGTTTGGAGGGATTCCAGGGCATAGGCTAAATACTTAATGTTTACGCTCGTAGCCCGGGAAGAATGACATGTAGTGTTTGTATATTTCTAGAGCATTTTTTTTTTCTGCTGATCAGATCTACTGTTTATCCTGCCATTATTTTGGTTTTGCTCAAGTCAGAACAGCCTGTTCTCATAATATTTGTGAGATATTTGGTTTGACCTTCCTGATGTAAATTTACGTCATTTCTAGATAATTTTAAATGTTATTGTACAAAAAGGAGAGAAGCAGAACTGACGTGGAGCTTCCAAGTAGCTGGGTAATCTGGTTGTGCTCAAAAAGTGTTTTGGCTAGCACGTCATACCTCTGGCTGTGATAGATTCCAGGGTAGCCGGAATTGCAAGGACTGCATAGGCCAGTGAAGCTGTTCATGTGTTGGGCCACTGGCCCTGTCAATGTGTTAAGATGGTAACTCGCTGCTGTTGTGTGTGATGTCCTAGAAGCTGCCATGTGTAATGGAGAACTGTGATTTGGAGTGTTTTATTGCTGCGGCGCTCTCAAGTTTAGAGCATGGCAGTTAGTACAGAAATGCAGGTGCTAGTCACGTGCGCTGCACTCCAATGCTGCCGTGAAGGAGAGGGTGTGTGCTGGGAGCAACATGCAGAAAGATGTGGGAAAAGGGTGGAAAGGTGAGAGCGGAGGAAGGAGCTGGGTTACACAGCAAGGGAAGAGCGAAAGGAAACTGAAAGGGTGTCAGAACATTACGACGGGTTGACTCTGCCCGTGAGGAGTTAGACTGAAACCCAGCAAAAGGTTTCACATAGGCCAATAAACAACTGTTGGATGGGAACTGGTTTAGTGGCTGGCTCTGAATACGAAATGGGTGAGGACTTCTGTTCCAACAGTAATGAGTAAGAATTACTGTGCATGCCCAACACATCATTTTCAATCAGCTTACGGTTGTTTAATTTTTCATTCAAATGTTTTAAAAATACATCTGTGCCTCTTGTCTCATTTAAGTGAATAGTTGCTGGAAAAAATGAAGGTTTTCTGGTTATCTGAGCTCAAAACCTACTCAGTTATAATTTTTAATGAGACATGTATTCTTGCTCTCTCTTGGTGCAACTTGCCACCATTCACAGTTCTTTTGCTGGAATTTTGAAAAAACAGTTTGCCTAAATCTGTTTCCTATGACAGAGGAAGCTGGGATCCAAATCTCTGCCAACTTTGAATCTGAGCAGAGATTAGGTCTCTTATTTCTCAAAGTTTTTTGCTTCATTGAAAAGTTTTGCACTCTATAAAATACTTCAGTAGTCCTTAGATGCAGAATAACGCTCCATCAAGTGGTTAGCATGCTTTGTTTCTGAATATTATACTCATACTATGTGCCACAGATCCAACAGGAGAGTTCGGGAGGCTACACCTCATGCTTGCTAATAGGCTGGGGTGGTTGGTACGTTCACTTGAAACAGTGGTCTTGTCTCAGGCTTTTGCTCTGAGTCTGGCCGAGATGAGAGCTGAACGTTCGGAGGGCACGGTCTGAGCCCAAGCAATGTGCAAAGGGGCAGGAGCTCTGCGTCAGAGCAGAGGAGTCCTAGTCTGGGTAACTAGAGCTCATGCAGGCTGTGATACCAGCCCTGCTTGTTCGATATGATCTGCCCGAGGGCTGGCTAGTAACATCCCGTTTTGTCACCTGTGTTATAGTTGGCTGCACTTTTTGTGGGAGACACAAAAAAACCCCAATCCGTTGGAAAATTCTTACCACTTCAGATCATGGACCCATGACTGCTATGCATGGTCAGCCTATTGCTCTCGGCTGTTGTCAAAGGCAGAGAACTTTCCTTCTGTCCTTGGAAATTCTGTAGCTCTTATTTAACGTCCTCTTTTTCTGCCTCTTCAGCAGGAATAGGATGCTAGCAGGATGTGCCTGTCAGTGAGCATCTGCAGGATAAAGTATAGCTCATGTCTTTGGTTTCACCTGTCTAAAGCAGTCAGAATAACTACAGATATTGAGTTATTTTAGCTAATCCAAGACAGATGTGCCATTTAAAGCAGTGTTATTTTAGGAAAGAGGAATTTGAGTGGCATTGCATGAAATGGGGAAATAGAAAGAGCCACTAAACTACTGCTGGAGAACAGTGTAAACCAAAACCAGTTCCAAATGTGGTTGATTTGAGGGAGCTCTGATCCAGTGGCAGTGATATACTTATTGTCTGTACTCTAGGGGCGGTTTGTTACAGTCCATTTGTGCAAACAGAGGGATATAAATGTAACACGGAGACTTTATTTATGGTGGAGACCTTGCTAGACTATTTCCTCTTAAAAACCAGTGAGAAACCATGAGGTAAAATTAATCGTCTCATTTCAGAGATTAACTTCTTGCTTTCATTAACAGAAATGGTTCAACTGATCAGGTGAGAGACTGATGTATAAATTATCCCTACATTTTGTAGGGAAAAAGAGAACCAGAATAGCCTTATCTGATGCCTACTGAGTTTATTTTCAGGTGAATGTGACAATTTGTCACTCAGTCCAGAAACAGGTTTTGTCACATTGGGTGAAGATAGTCCATTTCTCAGGTATGGCAAAGGGAGCAGAGAACAGCAGCTAACTGAGATTATACCGTGAAGATTCTTGTGGTGCTTGGAGGTGCCTTTTAAAAAAGTCACGTGGAAAAGGGTCATTTTAACACCAACTTTACTCATACCTTTTTATCACACACAACAGTAAGGTGATTTAGCTGCCTTTCTGTTCTTTGTTTTATCAAAACCTAATGTATTTGGCTTTCTTTACTGTTTTGTCATATCCTGAAGATCCCAGCTTTATATAATTATTTAGGAGATAATTATGATGTGCCTGTCAGTTTTGTTATCAAGAAATACTGATAAGTAAAGATAGTCCCAGTATCACTATTGACTCTAGCTAACAACATAGTTTCTGCAGAGCAGAAGTGTATTTTTAAAATTTTGTCTTAATTCCAAATCAGAGCATTTGTACTGGTGTTTCTGTTTAAGCTTTGCTCTATCAAAATATGTTGTCCAAAATTATACCATTTATTCTTTTATTAGGTCTCTGACCGTTATTGTGACATGTGGGACGTCAAGAGAGGAAATTGTAGCTCTGCTCCTCTATCATACCACAACCTCAATTGGCCTTATTACTTGTCATATTTAATTCTTTCCCTCTATTATCTATATCTTGGTCAGCAGTGTAGTTTACCCCTGATATCTTTCCCCTTGGCATATGTGTATTACATTCCAGAGTGCATTACTTTGCTTTTTTCCAAATCAAATTTCATTTTATTTCCTGCTCAGATTCATAATATTTTGGATCTGTCTGTATATGAGGTGTGTGTGGGTCACCTGTTGAGATGCAAAAGCTCCTCTGGCTTCCTTCTGTGAATGGAAACCGGGGTGGAAAAGGGACCAGCCAGAGCCTGGACCTTGTCTTGAAATGGGACTGGAATGTGGCTGCAGGATGCACTGGGTCCCAGTGGGTGCACTGGGTCCCATCCTGGGGGAAGCTCACTTCACCTGTGAAATGTTTTGCAGGTCTGTAGGTCATCAGTTTGGTCATGCGTGTCTTCTAGATCTGCAGAGAGACTGTCAGATGAAAATGTTCCTGATATCAGATTGTCTTGAAGCAGTAGAATCCTTTTAAGTTTCTTTTTCTTTTCTCCATGTTCTGCCCTATTTCCTTCCCTAACTCAGAGGTGATGGAAGAGTTCGCTTCCTCCCTATGGCCCTTATTTGCTTTTCGTTTAGCTGTTCCTGCCAGGATGGGTCTTGTGGGTGGAACTGGGACTCAGGAGGAAAAAAACAAACTCAAAACAGTTGTGAAGTTGAGTTTGTGGCTGGATAAAAGTTAAAAGATGAAAAATGTCTACAAATACTGGTGTTTTTTATATTCTGATGTTTTTTAGCATTTCCTCATTTCTGCTGGGAGTGGGTGCAAAGCTTCAGAAAAATCACTAGAAAGATACATGGTCAAATGTACAAAGTAAGTCATGAGGTCTGTGTTGTTACATCCTGATAATGGCTATTTTTTCAAAGGCTGACCGCTAGATTTCTCCTTACTTTTACAGATTGTTCTGACAAATGAATGGTACCAAAAGCATAAACCGTAGTTTGTTTGGGAAACAATGTATTTTTGTCTAGTAAAAACTTGTAGACGTTTCCGTCTATGATTTGCTATGGGTGGAAGATGCTTAGCACCTCCATGGAATCCATTTAGTGCTGAAGAGGACTAGAGAAAATCTTGGAGAACAAAAGCTTGGCAGGGACTCTGGAACAAGAATTTGAGAGTGTGAGCTCAGTTCTGAGGGAAATGGTGAACAGTTTAACAGATCTTGTATGCCAGGCAGATGGCAGCACTGTCTTCATCCCATGCAAGCCCACACATCAGCCAGCTGTTGTCTGTAATAAGGCCTGCACTCCTTGCATAAATTAAGTTCAATTTGGCTTAGTTTAATTGAGGAATGGATTGTTTCTACATAAAGTGACAAGTTGGAGTATTTTGGTACAGAAGAATAAAGGAAATGCAGGAGGAAGAAGGGTCTTTGTTTCCTGCCCCAATTTTCCCAGCAGCCCCCCTAAGGTTGCAAAGCATGTCTCATTGCTAGAGGAGGGCTGAACACGCCTTATATTGAGCAATTCATTACCACCTGGTCAGAGGCAAGATCTGGGATGACCTGTGGCACTCCCTTTTGAAGAGGGACTTGTCACCTCAAGGGATCAGAGATGGCCAAAGACAAATTTTGAATACGGCTTAAAACTGAGGCAGAGACGTTAACTTTCTTGGTAGGAGTCTTGTTCTGAGGAACATAGCACAGCAGACATGGAGTGCATTGTCTGAAACTTTTCAGGACTGATACATATTATGAAAGCATCTATGTGAAACTTGAGATAACAATGCCCATGATGGAAGCAAAGGGGAAGGCAAGCTCCCAAAAACCTAGTCTTGGTAGTTCAGAAACTCATCAGTTTGCATTATGTAATAATTACATTGGTATGATGGGACACTCCGACTGTTAGAAAAAGGCGTAGATATGTCTGTTTTATTTTAGTTTAGTTTGGTTTATTTTATTTTATTTGTTTTTATCTACCTGGACTATATCAGTCACTGATCTTCATCTTGATTAAATTTTGTATTTCTTAGCATTTGGATCCAGATCTGGAATTCACCAAGGTTCAAAGCCGTTAAGACCCAGGAGTTTGATTTCAGTCCCTTAGGTTGATATTTACGAGTCAGAAACTTGACTGTTGACAAATACTGAAGAAAAAAAAAAAATTAACAAACCCCCCAACTTGGTACATTTCAAGCCAGGACTCTAGTTTAGGCCTGCGTCAAGCAGCAATTCTAATTTTTAATTAATTTTCTCTTTTTTTCCTTCTTTTTTTTTTTTCCCCTACTTTGTAGAATCAAGGTGCTGATCTTAAAATCTTGACCCGGAATTGTGAGCGAATGTATATGGAGCCTGAAATAGAAAAGGAAAGCATCTTCATGACTTGTGAGAGTGCGGGAACCATCCATCCAGCTTCAGAAATGCTCTGTCCTGAGAAGACATTAGAAGCAAAAGATGCAAATTTACAGACCTGTTCTCAACACCATGCTCCTTGTGATAAGAGAGAAAGTTGTCACCAACAAGTCTTCTGTGAGCAAGGAATTAATATAATTAGTAATGGCAACAAATCAAAGAATGATGTTTCACCTTTTTCTGTGTGGGATATGGACTCTGTTCCTGATAAACAAGAACGTTTATGTGCTGTTCTCTCTTCTGCAAAGCTATGTGATGAGCCAAAGGAGGGAGAGCAAAGGTATAGTTTTGACTTGCACGATAGCAAGGACACAGATATTCTCTGCAGTCTGTCATGTGATGAATCTCTGTTTGAAGCTAATCCTAAGTCAGTCCTGGAATCTGGAGAACCTGGGTGCAAAGGAGATGCTGATATATCTGCAGTGCATGACAAGCTGTGGAAACTTCTTCGTGAAGATGACTCAGACTATCAAATCCCATTTGACAACCGAGGGATCACAAGTTTAGAAATTAGGCAGACAGATACCAAAGTCACAGAACTGAACTTTGTACAAGAGACCTGTTCTGATCAGCCTTTGCCAATAAATGTGATAGAAGAGCAGGAACCTGTTACACAGCCAGCTAGCAGACAAAGAACAGTGAAAGACTGCAATGTTTCTAATATCCTACTTAAAACAGATGAAGCATGTAACAGTGCATCCATAGGAAACATTTGTCTTGCACAAGTGGGAGAAACAGATGGTATATGTCTAGATTCTAGCACTGGAAATAAGACGGAAACACCATCCATTTGTGTTTCAGCAAATAGTATCATCTTAAATACAGGGGAGCGCTTGGAGCAGAAGCCAAATCAAACGTTAACTGACAGTAGTGGATCCACTCAAATGACTGTTGCTTGGGAAGGAAAGCTTGCCATTAACAATGCTTCCCAAATGTGTGATGCAGATTCTCCTCAAAGATTAGAAAATGCTCAGAGTAGTTATTTAGCGTGTGACAAAGAAAACCCAGCTTACATGTCAGATAAGTCACATGGGACCACTGGACAATTACTTCATAGTGAGCTCAACATATCCTTGATAAAGGAGTCTGTAGCTGGTAAAGGGTGTCATTTTAGAGACTGTTACCCAGCAAGAAAAGAACTGGCTTATTTGCTTGAAGAGAAAGACGTTTTCCCCAGTGAAAATACCAGTCAGTTTACACATGGAGAACACTCTTCTGTTAACACCATACACAAAAGTTATGACAGGAATTTACAAGAAAAAGGGAATCACTTGGACTTGAATGCACAAAATGACACTAATTCTGACAGTTACCGTATTTCCAAAAGTAATGACTGTCAAGATTTTCAAGTTGTTTCTAATGCACAGAAATATAGTTCCCTAATGCGATTGCCTAATTTGATAAAGACTTCTGAAACCGTAACACGTAAGAATCTACCACAAAATATAGACCAACTGACAGAAATAGAAAAACAAGAAGTGGCATTAACTCCCTCTGCTGAGGATCCGTTTTTAAGAGGTTTTTGTGTAGAAGCACCCAGGTACAAACCANGTAAAACAGGAGAAGAACAGAGAGAGATTTGCATAGGTTGGCTGAATGAACAAAGGGCTGAAACTTCCTGTGACTCAGGAGTTAGTCATGTTTCGGAGAGTCAGACTGCAGTTTCCCCTCGTAATACATCAGAACAACATGTACTTTCTGTTGACAGCACCTTCAAGTCTCATGAAGAGTTAAAAACAGATTCTTCAAAAAATCACACCTATGCACCTGAAAGTGTAACATCTGTAAGTACCCCACTGCCTAGAAAGGCTCAAAATGAGCACCACAACATAGCAAATGAGGATTATAGAGATACCAGTAGTCGTTTAGGTATCCAGGAACTGACTGCAAAAGAAACATTACCATTCTTCGCATCTGTAAGCCAGCCAGAGGGCCTTCTTACCAGTACATCCTCAGTGGGGTGTCCTGGCACAGCAAGTCATGTAAAAACTAAATCCACACAAACTGCAGTCAAAGTAGATGAAAATATGAGTACACTGGAAACTTCCTGCAAAGCATTGCAAGTTCGGTTCCGTAGGGTACCTGAAGAAGACAAGAAGGAAGCAGTCTTGTGTGAAAATAAACAAGGGGTTCAAAGAGCTATGGAATATAACCCTGATGAAGCTGAAACGAAGTCTCCTTTGCATGCTTTAATTAGCTCCAAGACTCAGAGACAAATTAGGAATATTAGCACTAAGCAGTCCTGTCCTGACTTGATCTCTTCCAGCAAGCTAACTGAGGTTGATAATTCAATTAAGTCTACTGAGTATGATAAAGATGAAGAAGTCATGACATCGGAGAGTGTAGCAAGTGGTTTGGTTAATTTGCCACTAGATGATTCAGGCAACAACCAGTATTTTCAAGAGCAACCACCCTACAGCAGAACTCAGCTATTCTCCCTGGTGTTAACCACATGTGATCCATTCCCAGTCAATGCGGAAGGGCTAAGAAATCAAGAAGCGTCAAAATCCTACCAGACATCGCCGGCTGTTGCTGAGCACGAGCCCATCAGGTGTAAACAAGACCCAGCAAAGAGTGGGCATTTAGCTGCTGGAGCTAAGAAGAAATTACCACCAGCAACACTGTCAAAAAAACCCCGACTGGAGGAGAGAGGAAATGGCAGCAAGGATCCTAGCTGTGTTAAAAAGTCTGTGAAGAGTGAGGCAGGCATGATTCATAAAGAAGATAGAAAAGAGCAAAGGAAACTAATTTTGAAAAAGGATAGCAAAGGTAAGAGAAAACTGATTGTCATTTCTGTCCCTTGCCATCATTCTGGGTACAGTATGAAATTCAAATTTGTTTAAACACACCGCAAGCTTCCTTTAGTCTAAATCATATCAGCTAAAGGTGTCCTGCCCTCGCTGATTTTGAATTCCACTTGTGTGAACTTAGTAACTAGTGCTGTCCCCGTGCCACAGAGCTGAGCCCTCCCTAACATCCTCTTCCGAGCTGGCAAATGTATTAAATATATGAATGTTTTAACCTGTTTGAAGTAGTGGCTTCTTCATTTGTCTCTTCGAGTAACTTTTCAGAGATTGGTAGCATACTGGTGCCACATAACTAGACACAATATAGCAGCTGCAAGCCCAGTACTTGCATGTTATGTTCCCACAGGGCTGTGTTCCCAGTTATGGTCCTACACTGTGGCTCCCAAATGCAATTACCCTCTCTTGGTTACCAAATGGTTTTATTACTAGCAAAGTATTATTGTTATTAGTAGGGTGCCACTGACAAACATAATGTTGTGCAGTCCTGTCTAATGCCTGATGGCTGGTTCTGCATTCCTTTTCACCACTGTTGGTCATCAATGATGCTGATGAAATTAGCAATATCAAACTGACGCAGAAAACATACAATAGAAATGAGATTCAGGTTGCTTGTCAGAGTCTCTAGGAGGTTGCTAACAGGTAAAACAAAATGCAAACAGGAGTAGCGCTAGTGTAGCAGCTAGATGGATGAGGTCTTTGTGGTTTCTGTGGATACTTTGCAAGGACCAAGGTCCTGGTTTTTACCTTTTGACATTGCATTTCATGTTCACATTGTAAAAAAAAAAAAAAAAAAAAAAA
>Ga0065711_1033852_pt1 | contig 24723 bp, 19 predicted proteins | sample Hoacrofraction12_FD_59098 | JGI IMG/M metagenome (GOLD analysis project Ga0065711, IMG submission 59098) | Hoatzin crop microbial communities from Cojedes, Venezuela - Epithelial fraction 12 v2 (version 2) | ecosystem: Host-associated > Birds > Digestive system > Esophagus > Crop | place...
CAGGGAGGCTGTGGAGTCTCCTTCTCTGGAGATATTCCAGCCCCGCCTGGACGCGGTGCTGTGCAGCCTGCTCTGGGTGACCCTGCTTGGGCAGGAGGGTTGGACTAGATGACCCCGAGAGGTCCCTTCCAACCCCTACCATTCTGTGATGCTGTGATTCTGTGATTTCTGCTACATCTCTTCCAGCTCCATCACCTCCCTCCCGCTCTGTTCTCCAGCCAGCAGACAATTTCCCTGGGTTAGCATGAGCAGCGGACACAGATCACAGCCCTTTATGAAATATTCTTTCAGGCCAAGTTGAGCTGGGAGTGGATTTTCTAGAGAAGAACATACAATTTCATTACTGTGTAAGTCAGCAAATAAAAAGCCGCTTGCTTATGAGAAACCTCCATCCTTCTTTTAAACATTTCTGGGGAAAAGAGTCCTTGGAGTTGAACGGATGGCCCCATCTTGTCACTGCCGGTGCAGACATCCCACCTCCTTCGTCAGACACCCTGTCCTGAGACAACAGGTGAAAAGCAAGTTCACGGAGAATTTGTTCTTCCTCCAGTTTCCCTTTTCTTCCCCCCCCTCCGTCTCACCCGCCTGCCTTTTATAGTGCAACACATGTCAGGGTTCATGTAACAAAAAGAATTTCCAATGTCAGGCAAATAATTTTTCCATCTGTGGGGTTTTTTTTTCTCCCCATTTTATATTTTTTTTACGGAAGTGGCATCTGCGAGGTGCTGGCTGTAACCGATACCTCCAGGAGTCGTGCAGTTCGTTACCAGCAGCCCGCTGTCGGCGTGCCATTTTTGGCCGCTCCAGCTGTTGTTATGGAGAGGGCACGCATCAGTTCAGCTGACAGCTGCAGGGAAAAGGAAAGTTGTTTTTTCCTGTTCAGCAGTTGTCTTCTTCCCAGCACACCCTGATTGGGGTTTTCTAGTAATAGGCTAAGGTTAAAAATCATGAAAAATATGCACAAGTGTCTTCCTGATACGGTCAGGTCTTGCTTTTCCTCCTGTCCGTTTTTGGAGTGGTGCATCCCCAAATGGGGCTGTGTACACGCCTGGTTTACCTGGCTGGGAAACGCTCAGGACCTTGAGAAAGTATGAGCTGCTCTGGGTTGTCATAATTCACGTCAGACACTGAAGGAGTGTAACGAGAAGTGGAAGTGAGCGCTGGCGGAAGGTCCTCCAGGTCCAGTGTTTGAAATGTTTCTCTCAAAAGCAGCTCTGAGCAGCAAAAATTAAGGAATAGACATTGCTTCCCTGGAAGAACGTTAGAGATGGACTTCACCCTGCCTTTCTTCCTGCTGATGCTGAGCCATCCAGCTGGTGTGTAGGGGAGATGGTGGTAACCCTGACAGTCCCACGGCCACGCCGTCGGTCGCCCACACACCCTTCATTCCTCTGTCCCCATCCCTGGGAAATGTCATTCCGGTGTGTAGGACCAGGCAGGGCTTTCACCATTGACAAATCTGAGAAGCACAGAGGACGACGGGGACAGGTACGGGCTCATCGCCTGCCCGCGTGAGCCAGCGCTCGCTGAAGGGAAGGAAAGGCTTTGTCAGACCTTGAGCAACATGTGTGTGCTATTAAAGGCACGTTAATGAAGATAAATCTTTAGCTATGTACTGAAACCCTACCTGCACAATATAACAGCAACAGCAGCCGCAGTCTGACAACCCTTCTGCTTGCACTGCCGTAACGTTACCAGATCTTATAATCTGCCTGGCTGGGACGCCGTTACCCCTCGTGGCTCAGCATCAGAGAAATCAGGATCCCAGCCCGGAGCCCTGTGCAGGGTCGGGGGGATGGCATCGTAATCGCAGCTCTGCCCTCGGTGCGGGCGCCCATGGGTGCCAGCCTGGTTACACAACCCCAAGCCTCAACAGCGGGTGCTTCGCCTTCGAAGGAGGGCCTGATATCTCGTTAATCGCCTTGTGGAGGTGGAAATGCTCTTTCCATCGCTTTCCTGCCCACGCTCCTCCTGTGAGATCCCACACACGTGGCAATCAAAGCTCAGAAGCCAGCCTGACTTCCCGAGCATTTCTCCCCGCTTTCTCGCCCGTGGGCAAAGGTGGCGGGGGGAGAGCCCCAGGGGATTTGCAGCTCTCCGTGCCCTCCTCTGCATTGCTCTGAGGTCTCCAGGGGCTCGCACCTATGATGGGAACGGCAGATCGAGTGGTGTCGCTTACCACATATTGCTTTCGAATCTGCAACATGGGTGCAGGAGGACAATTTCTCCCCAGCAAAGTATCGTAAGGCAAAAACCAAGAATATTTGTTTATCTTTCCAGTAAAGGCATCATGGGAAGGATAATTTCTTACATGCTAAAATACAGACTGTATCACACCGAGAAACTTGAAGGAAATATTGCTCATCTATTCCTCTTTAACTGTCAAGGAATTCTCAAGCATCCTTTTTTTATTAAATGCCACATGAGACCTTTTTTCAATCCTACATGAAAGAAAAGTACTTTATTAGGTAAATATAATGAAATAACCATGTGTTGTTTCTCACTTCATGGCAAATGTTTCTACTTCCTGACGGTATTGATTCCAGATCGAAAAATGCTGCTTTATCCCAGTACCACTTACCTTTCACACAATCTGGTAAACTCAGCCTAAGAGCTGTGTAAAATTTCATTTTCCATCAAGTTTCTGACTTTTTTTAGTACAATACTTGTGGAGTCCAAAGACCTTGCTCAAATTCAAATATTCATTCCAGTGCGATGTATTTTCATGCTTCCTTTTTCTGTGTCCTACCATTTGCACACCCACAAGAAGAGAGTTTCCAGCTTAAATTGTGGAAGACAAATGACAAAGTACATTTGGTGGCAACCTCATTCAAAATTTGGCAAGGCGCTGGGTCTAGCCGCACATCACCCAGTGACAAAAGATGGAAACCATGAAAATCTGAAGTGTGGGGTGCTTCCAAAGGGCTCTTTTTGCAAGCTGGAATACTAAGAAGCTGTGGCTCGGTAGATACCCTGGACCAGCAGAAGAGATGTGGTTCCCTCTATAGAGACAGTTTAAATTCATTACCTGAAATTACCACATCCATGCGACATTTAATGAACTACATTATTTTGGGGGAACATTCCATCAAGATCACATTCACAGTTTCCCAGGGAAACCAAGCTGATCGTGTTGCTGATGGAAATGAAGCTGAACGTTAAAACCTTTGTCACATCTATTGAGGAAGTGAATTGCAAATGATGTGGGATTTTATTGTCCTGCAGATCAGCATCTAGAAAGCCAAAAGTTCATATGGACTTGCACAAATCTGATTAAGCCATCAGGAAGGAAATCATGTGATGGTGAAATCAGGTGCCTTCCCCAGGGAATCCCAGTGCTTCCTGATGATTCTTGATAAAGAAAGGCTGCGAAGACCCTTTTTTATTTTTTAAAGACACTCTGCCCACAGAAGGAGTGTTTTTGAGTGTCCCTGCACACTCACACACTCCAAAGTCATTGGGCAAACCAAAGTGTCCTCAATACCTTCCAAACCTTCCAAATCCAGAGTACGACCCAGACCAGCTTGGGCTCGGGAGGTCTCTTTGGTGCTGCAGCACCAGCATACAGCAGAGAATTGATGGACTAAGGGAAGGGCTCATCCTTTCTCTTTGACCTTTGGTGCACAATAATTATTTGCAGATCCAGGTGCTGGTATCTTCCCAGCTACAGTAAGAGCTTGTCACAGCCCTTCGCTCAAACCTCTTGTGTGCCTGCTCTGGTGTTCTGTGGGGACACCCACAGCCAACTCCAGGTGAAGTCAATGATGACTTAGGATACAAAAAGAGGTGGAGAAACAGCTGCTACCCCTCTCCATCCTGGACAGCACAGCCGCAGGCTGCATGGCTGGCTCCTGCAGCTGAAGGCAAGGTCAAGGTGTGGAAGAAGGTGACTGCTCTGGGCAACAGGGGGACAAAACACCCTTAAAGCCCCTGTCACCTCCCTCACATCTCCCAGTTCCCATCTGGGCAGCAGTAGCCAGTTTGTCTGTGCAGATCAATCCTCTCAGTTGACCATCTGCCACAGCACTTCTGGATCTCCTACCTGATCTTCAGGATGAGTTGGCAAACTCCAGGCATGGAAGCAAGATTGAGAAGATGTGAGTCAGCTTGGGAGAGGTCAGAGCACCCTGGGATTACTGCATGGAATATCCCTCACACCCTGCATGCCCTTAGGGTTTTCCTCCAGCTCTTGGTTTTGCTGGCATACAGGAGACCAGCCACCTCTGCCTCTGGTGGAGTGGGTCTCCATCATCGCTGGTCTGGGTGACCCTGTTCATGTTGGACACTCCTCAGCCTTTCTCGGCAGTTACTGCTCACGTGTTAAACCAAACATGCTCTGATCCGTACCCTCTGCTGCATGACATCATCCCATATCAGGTACTGCTTATTTCCTTTGTTTTGTCCCTTCTAGCCTCTTTTAGACACATACAAATTCTTCGCCTCCTACATCAAATGCTTTGTGACCCGCTTCCTCCAGCACTGACTGGGGAAAACTTGGCACCAAGAGCCCACTGCATATGAGATGATTTTTCCTGTTGTTTTAAGCAGTTTTAAGCTGTTGATTTATTTAAGGCTCCACATCTTCCCAGCATCACCAAACATCTGATGATTTTATTTCGATTGCCTGGTTATTCATGGCCAGCCTGCTTTTCCACTCACCCAAGCCTCTTTCAGTTATGAAAAAAATGAAATGGTAGATGTTTATTTTATCTCTTCTCCCCAGAGAAGGAGTTTAATAATTTAGCAGCAGATATGAAACTGCTCTGTGAGGAGTAATTTGTTTTAGGGGGGAAAAAATGAGATGATTTTTTTTTCTTTCTCTCCCAGATCCCCATATATAAAGGTATGGCTTGCTTTGGATCGTATTCACTCTCTGAAGACTTGGTTTTGCTATTAAAATCTTTATTTCACTACAGATTATTCTACCATTCCTTTGTCTCTCTGCTATTAGTCTGCTTTTGGTATGCAGCTGTCACCATGGCTTTTAGTAACCAGCTTTCTATTGGTTCCCAGAAATGGTTTATATCCCCTTAGAACAAGCCAATAAAGGATTTCAGGTGCTTTTTAACCTGCCAAATGCAGCTCATCAAGACATGCATGGAAAAGAAGGGCAGGAAGCAACAGAATTTTTGTCACAACTTATTTACTGACCCTGTATTTTGTATTTATTGCTTGCTTGGTCTCTTCAAGAACTTTTTTCCCTTATGAAACAACGCCTTTATGCTTGTGGTGCCCAATGCAGGGATGGACAAGCCCAGTGTCACCAAGTGAAGGATACCTGTGCCTGCTGCCCAAGTGCCTCCAGAAAATGAGCCCTGCAGTTCCTTTCAGGGTGACTGCAAGATCGGAGCTCAATAAATGGCATTTCTAGACTAGGGACTGTCAAAGGCCCTTATACATATTTCCCAGAAATTTTAGAGGTCTAATGGCCTCTGAAATCACCAACATCTTCCAAAGATCTAATCTCAGAAGACCTGTAAGAGCTCGGTATCTTGCCAGCCTTGGCGTCTCCGTCAAAGGGGGCTGAAGTTGACTGAATTATTGCAGGCGAGGCAGACAGACGGGCGCATTCACGGCAGCCACACAGGGCTCCTTTCACCAGCCAGGTGAGAAAAAAAAATCCAAATCCTGCAAGTCCACGCACCACTTTTCCCCAGGATCCTCAGCCCAGCCCTGATATGTGGGTCCCCCTTGTTCCCAAACGTGGGACCCCACTGCCGTGGATCCCCATGAGCTGCTCGCATCCTCCTGATGGGAAAAGTGGGATTAAATAAATCGCAGGTTCTGTAACTGCTAGCTCCTAAACAGTATCACTTTTGGCAAAGCTGTTTCACATTCTGACCAAATGGAAATTCTTTACAGCAGAGGGTTGGATTTTTTTTTTTAATTCGCTCTTTTTTCCTAATACTTCTTGCGGTTTTCCCCCCCTCTGTCAATTTTAATGTGCGGCACATAATAATATGAAGCTAAGGACACTGTTCTGATAATTTCTTAAGCAGCCCCAGTGAAACACTATCCAGATGTGTTGCTGTTTTTCTGCAGGGAGAATGCATTGTGCAAGTCAAAAAAAAAAAAAAAGGCAATTTTCTCCTCCGCTTGGCCTTCAGTTTTAAATGAAATGAGGTAGGCCACCATTTTGGGGCCAGAAGATGAAAACCAGCACACCCAACCCTTCCAATAACCTAATAAGGAAGGATCCAGAAGAGTTCATCTGAGGAAGAGAAAGCAGGAGAGAGAAAGAGAAGGGGGGAAAAAAAATCCAGGCTTAGGAATCAGGAGCAGAAATACAAGCCTTGTTCCTTGTAAGCTGGGATAATCTAAGTCAAAAACCACATGAATCAATTCAAGCTGAGTCCAGACTGCTGGTGTGTACACACATGTACACACACACACTGCATTCGCTCTGTTTTGTAACATTTCAGTGGCTGCTGCTTCTTTGGGAGCTGTTGGGAAACACATTTGCTCTGTTCCCACTCACGAGGAGGGCTGAAAATGTTTTGATTTTATAATAATTGGACTTTCACACCCGGAGTGCTTTCAAAGCACTGCCCGAGCATTATCTAATAATCCTCAAGGCAGCTCAGTGAGGTAGGTAAAAGCCAGCATCATTATCCTCATTTTGCAAACCGGGGTGAAACCAAGACAGGGGTGATATATGCCTTGCCCAAGGCCACACAGCACGTTGATGGCAGAGATGGGATTAGTGCTAAGGAGCTGCTGGCTCACGGCCCGGGATCGCGGCTCCGTCCACTGGCCCGGGCTTCCCCTGGGATGGAAATCTATTTGTGCATGAGCAAAAGAGGGGAGAAAGGGAGGGGAGGGCAAGATGCGCAGGAAATATGCACTGCAATGAGTAGCACAGGGCTATTTTTTGCACCAAAAGGATGGGATCAGAGAGCTCAAGGGTGTTTCAGATGTCCTGTCTTGCAGGCAGAGCTGATGCTGGGCTGGAGGCAAAGAGCTTTCCAAGGCAGAAGTTGTTTGGTTGGTTCCTTTCCGACCGACCTCCTTCAGACAAGAAGGAGCTGAACTCTGAAAGGGAGTGAGCAGCAGGTCCCTGCTAACGGGGCTTCTCCGGACAGAGATGGATGAGGGAACGCTGACCCCGTCGGCTCCGCTGGCAGGGGAGCGGTGACAAGCAGCTGGTAGTTGCAACTACCTCCCCCAAAACAGCTGGATCTGAGGGAGGACATCTGGATGCGGTCTGGGTGGTTTGCGAGAAACAACGTCCACTGAGTCACCAAAGAGAGCGAACCTGGGTCTTCGGGATGCAGAACACGAGACGCCCTACGCTCGCTACAGGGACGGGGCTGCAGGGCGGTTGCAGAGATGGACTGGGCCTCCCACAGCGCAGAGGTGGGAGGAAAAACTACATTTGGGGTTGTGCACTCCGAACCCTACCCCGGTGTGCAGGGACTGTGGTGGATCAGAGCCACATGTGAACGACCGAAACCCTTTGAATCCAAGGGCGCTCACAGAGACTCTACATCCTACGAACACACTGGGGCCAAAGAGCCAAACAGCGATGTAACAGGTGGAGGAAAACGATTAAATCTCTCTAAACCTTCTCTGCGGTTTCCAGTCCTGGCTTGGCTAAGCCGCTGGAAGCTTCTGAAGCTCCAAGAGGGCTTTTTTTTCCCCATGCAGAGGTGGGTCTGCCAAACCCACATCCCACCGCCAGCCACGGCTGTGCCTGGAGCATTGCGGCTGATGCGACCCTCCAGCAAAGCACCTGAGGACCCCGATTTCAGGAGTTTTCCAGTCCCTTTCTCTGGCTTTCAGCAGCAGCTGAAGGTGAAGCTCCACAGAAGGTAGTGTGGCCACCTTTCTAGTTTCTTGATGACAGTTGCCTATGCCAAGCAGAGCTGCATTTACCCAATTCACTCACTTCTGATGAGCTTTCGCTACTCCAGAGCTACTGCCTGGTTTCCCAGAGCAATATCACAACGTAGTGTTCATGAAAAATCTCCTGTAACATCAGACACCCGAAAATCCAGTTAGTGACCACCTCTGCAGATGCTTCACCAGGGAGGAAAATTAAGCCAGAGCTTGCACCTACTTAGACATCAAAGCCTCCGAAGAGCAAGAAATCAGCATAGGAAATGAAGTTTTATTAGTTCTGGTGCTCAGGATTATTTCTTACCAGGATCATAGAAATTACCCTTGGGGTGTCCTTCTCTGCACTAGCAGGAACACTGGTTACAGGATGAAGTCCAGCTCTGTTTCCTCCAAGTTTTACTATCTGCAAAGCAGTTGCATGGTTTGCATCGAATCACTGTGTTTGCGAGAAACCAAACGTTCCCTGTTTTGAGGCGCCCATTGCCTTCGATCCCAGGTGACAGCACATGGATGTCTAACCTTTTGGCAGCCAGGTTCCAGACCCAAGACACACGTCTGTGTTTCTGAAGCCAGTCACAGGACCATAACGCCAGATCCACCCCCTCTCCAAAACTGGCATCAGAGCCCACTCTTAAGGCAGGTATTTATTGACTACAAGTGCATGTAAAGCTTGTGCTCGCTGGGTAACCACCACGCAGGTGTCTGGACCTGTGGCCACTGCACCCTGCAGCTCCTGAGAGCTGGAGTCCCTCCTCCTGACTTTGGCTGGAAGTTCATCTCAGTTCACAACCGTTGTGTTTTACCTTTGTTCTGTTTCCCTACGCATAAGCCCGTGGCCTAGAGGGAGAGACGCTGCTTGAATGTGCAGGAAACCTGGGCTAGATTCCCATTCTCTTGCTCCTTCAACTACTTTAAAAGGAAAAGGAGTGGGGTTTTCCAGCCACATGCGTGTCACATTCATGCATCTCGTTAATGCAGCATCACGGGGATCTTGCTCTCCAAGCCTCATTACCTTTTGTCTCCAGTTCCAGGAACAGAGCAGACGGTTGCCAGACCGTGGTATGCAACGCTTACCCCTTGAAAAATCTTTAAAGAATTTAAACGTTGCACAGAATTTTTAAACAACCCCAGCTGCCAATTCCACATGAGACAATCTGAAGATAAATGGATGTTTGTAATCATCCAGGCACTGGCGAAGGAAAGAACCACCATTCAGGTAAGCAGCTTATTAAATTTACCGGTGTGCCCTGGGTGATTGCATTACAGGGTTCACCCATGTCTGTCCACACTTCCTTACAGTGCCACTTCTACTGTGCTCAACACTGTAATTAGCTTGATTTATATTAAACATTGTTACCGCTCCCTTCCCCTGTGTTCCCGTCTTCGGGAAGCCTGGAGAATTTTGACAGGAGTTAGCCGTAACTAATAGGAGTGGAAAACGGTCCAGCGACTGGGGATCTGCACTCCGCTCCTCCTGACGCCACGGAGCTCGTCAGAGGGAGGAAATCACCTAAAAAAATGAAAGAAAAAAAGGTTTGGCTGGAGAAAACCCACAGCAGATGCCTGTGGGTGCTGCTGGCCTCTGCAGAGGGGAGGGAGTGACCCTCCACGGTTGCCTTCCTGGCAGCAGAGCACTTGGAGGAAGACTTCAAGCAGGGAGAAATCACCTGGCGTGGGGATTTCATGGCAAACCCATCTCTCTGGCAAAAAGTTTGCCGTGTGGGGTGAATCTTTCTGAAGTGGGATTTGCCGTCGGGCAGAGAGCCAGCCTTGAACTGCCAGCACCCTTGGGGCTCGCTTAACCCCTGCCTGGCACCCCGGGTGCCGAGCCCACGCTGCCGCTCGGCTTTGATACGGCCTCGCACCCCTCAAACAGCGCACGGGGACATCAAAAGAAAGCCCCCGAGCCCGCAGCGCTCAGCCCTGCCCGCCTCTTCCCGCGCTGCCGGCACCCGAGCCCATGAAGCACGCTCCTCCATCCTCGCTTGGGCAAGAGTCTTGCCAAGAGCCATGGGCAGGTTTTGAGACAGGACCTCCCCCCGCCCTGACTGAGTATTCTGAACAAGGTGAACCCGCTTAAAAGAGTTTCAGGAAAGGCTGGTGGAAAAGGAGCTGCCACTGTCACCCAGCTGCAGCCATGACCTCACTTAACCGCACTTGGCCTGCTCTGAGCTGACACCTCATGGCGCTTCTCCCACATGCGCTCAGCTAAACCGACTAAGCGATAATGCGAATTTTCTGCAGCCAGACAAGCAAGAGATGAGGAAAAAAGCTTGTGTGTTATCCCTAGAGCAGGACTGAGGGGGATGCAGCAGTCGTTCCTCTTGTGCTGGGACCTCGCATTAGCTGTGGCCAAGCTCCGGAGGGTGGCATTGACACTGGGGGACAGGACAGCTAGCCTGGAAGGCTTGGGTCACTCTGCTTGCCCTAATCCACACTGGATCAGCTGATTTCATTTCTAATTTCCTCACACATGTGCTCAAGCACAGCTGTGGAACATGAGCCGAGTCTGCAGAGGAAATCCTGAGATTTACACAGGCCCCAGTGGATTATAAAAACCTGGAAACCGGACAGATAACACTCATGTAACAGACTCGAAACATGCTGAGGAGAAAAAAAAAAATCACAATAGATTAAAACCTGCTGTTCTCTGCAAAATGTAAAAGTGTCTTGTCCAACACTTTGAACTACTGTGTTAAAACTTTGTAGGTAGCTATCATTTCAAAGGTGTAATCTTCGGGAGGAATTTTTTTTTTTTAATGGATTTGGTAAAGTCGCAATAAAAGAGTTCTTAAAAGGGCTTGACCTAGAGGGCTGCAAGCTTTTTGCCTGGTGAAGTTTGTTTCTAAACTGTGTGCAGCTTCCAGGGCTTCTGAGAACTTCCAAAATCTGAGCTGGCTGATGAGGTTAAACGCACAAGGCAGTGGGAGTAAGAAGTAAACATTTCTTGTTGGGAGATGTTACGTTTTTCATCCCAGTGGAAGCGGTTGGGCACCGTGTGGGTTCCTGACAGGGGACAGATAAATCTATTCTCCAGCTTGTCCCTGCTTACAGAAAGCACAGGCTTCAAGGGTTTGGCTTTACTGCAGCCTGGGAGATGACCCAGCTAGAAAAGATTTTATTCATAGGTTGGATGCTCAGCTGATTTCACAGCACAAAATCACCACAGTGGCTCTACAGTCTACACCGTTATGGGTATCTTGCGGTTTTGTAGCCCATTGTGTATAGAATGGCTTTTCTTTCCAACTGCAAAGCAACAACGGCCATAGCCACTCTTCTCTTTATGAAATGGTTTTGTCCTGGTTCATGGTTTCATCTGTCCTGTGCCAGTTGCCCTGTTTCTCTGTATTTGCTCTTGGACATTTTTAATAACTTCAGCTAACAATTGATCTGGAAGGGATCGCCACTGTCCTGGAGAGACGTATTCACATTCCCCACATCAGTGCTGTAGGAAGGAGTTTTTCCACATATTTTCCAGTTGGCTACTGGCTCAGAGCTGTGATTTTTGTGCTCATTGAGGTCTCCAGCTGCACCAGTGGAATCAAAAACAGGCACAAGGTCACACTGTTTTTTCTTAAGCTGTCAAATGTGATTTATTGCTTTTCTCAGGATCAATGACTTCAGAATTTGGGTTGCCAAGCTGTGCTGGGTCACGTCCATCCAGGGCAGTTCACAAGGCCAGAACCTCTTGTTTTGGGGCCCCAGGACTTTGTGTGAATCTCGGTTCCATTTTATCTTGGGCATCAAAAGAATTTCAAGGAGAGGTCAGATAAAAGTTTGGGGGGTTTCCTCACTCACCTCTATGAAGAGCAAACCAAGATATTTTGGGGTTTGTGAAAGCAAAACCAGGTTGACTTGGATCTCAGATCTATTTGATCTCAGTCACCAATCTTCCATTTGAATTTGGGGTTTCCAAACCAAAACCCAGCTAAGACTTTGTAAAAAAACAAACCTGAAATCCAGCCTCCTCCACACATTCCAGGTGGTTGCTGAGAAGAATTCTTCTAAAAGTTCGTTTTAATCAAACTGTGACAAGAAGAAACCTCAGCTGACATCAACCTCGCCTCAGAAGGAACAAATCCCGTCTTGAGAGGGGCGGAAAGAAGAACAGAGAAAGGCAAGCAAGACCTGACTTGGTGTCTGCACTACCAACATGCTCCAAGCCAGAGCTATTTAAATGCAAAGCAAGAACTCCAGGCATCTCACGACCTTTAGCACGGCTTGAGACACTGTGAAATGGTGTTGCAAGTATCATATGACAAGACAGAAGGAACACTGCTGAGATTTCCCTGGACTGCAGAAGCTATTGTGGTAGCCGAGAATAGAGTGGTTTGTGCCTTGGTGTCTTATAAGATGATATAGAAGGTGTGAAGGTGCAGAGTGCGTTGCCTCGAAAGAAGATTGTCTGAAGGACGTAGTAATGTTGTCCTCAAAAACGGAGCCACTTCTGTCAGAAATGAGGTTAATATTCTAGGATTCACAGACCTGGGACATGCAGGAGATGGGGCAGTGCAGAATGTTCAGGTTTAGAAGGTGGACTTGAAACATTTGTATTTTGAGCTGTTCTCTTAATATCCAGAAAGAATCAGGTCTTGGCAGATGGTCAGTGACAGACAGAAGGAAATCAGTCTCTGCAGGTCATTTTTTCCACCAGCAATGTGATCCCACAAAAGTAGTTTCCATCCTCTCCCCCAGGAATCTTTGTCTCTCTTATTGGATCCAACTCTTTAAATAAATTGCTTCCCATTTATCGAATGGATTTCCTGAACTTTAAGTTTGTATGCAAATCCTTTCTATCATGATTTCCAAGGTATCTGTTTTGCTCTGAGAGTCAGCTATCATTCCCAAGGGGTTTGTGACATAAACTGTGGCTTTTGACTGAGAATCAAAGCTTCCTGGGGTGAGCACTCTGTGTTTTCTTTTGCATTTTGCAGTTCTCCCACTTCAGTAAGCAACAAGTAGCCAAATGAAAAACTGCTCATTATTAGCAGCTAGAACATGTTCACATGAATGATCTTTTTTTTCGGTACCCTCTATAGAATTTATTTGGTGCATGTCACAGCCCAAATTGAATGGGAAAGTAGAATGAGTCAGAATCTGCAATGGTGGCTTTATTATTTAGGCCAGCTTTTCAAAATTATACTGCGCATAATCCAGAGAGCAGAGGTCCTGCAATGGTCGAGAGAGCAAAGTCAGCGCAAAGTCAGACACGAGGAGAGCTCCCTTGGGTCTTCAATGAATCCTCAGCGAGGGCTGTGCACGTCATCCCTTCAATTGCTTCTTCAAGACACGGGCTGGCACGCCCAGCTCTTGTGTTTGCACTGGCACACGTGTGCCCTCATGCGTACACCCACTCGTCATCCCCCCCAGTCTTTGCTCTGACCTGGGCACGTTGAAGTTAGGTGGGTCCACAGGAGAAACTCTTTTGCAAGCAGAGACCCATAAACCCCCAATCTGCCGTACGCTTGCGTGCCCAGTCCCACGCCCAGCAAAGGGGACGCGTTCCGGGACGCTCGCCACACGCCGAGACGCGCGGTGCCAGACGCTGCCTCCGAAGCGCTGCACTTTCACATCCATCTGAGGAGGATCGTAACGCACTGTAACAACCCGCTGGAAAGCCAAAGGCCTAGACTTGGGGATTTTATTGGACCATTAACTTGGACAATGAAATTCTTCAGGGAGGACATTTCTCGAGACAGACAGTTTCGTCAAGCAGTTTTTTCCATCTGACCCTGGGCCCCGAAAGTAACGACAGCCTGAACACAGAAACGCTGTTTGCTGATTGGTACCACGATCCCATGAAAGTCAACCATGAGCCTGGTGAATTTTCCACTTTAATTAGGTGTGAAAAGTCAACGGAGCCGCGTGGCTCTCGCAGGGGAACCGTAGGGAGGCTGTTCCATGGACAACCCCTTTCCACCCTGCAGCACTGCAGACCTCAGCCCCATACAATCGCCCTTTGAAAGCCAGGCCACGGTTACAGTCCCGGCTTTCCTTCCCCTGATGGCAAACCGGGGAGAGCCTGGAAATCCTGTAAGCCCCGGAGAGCCAACTGGTGTCTGGCTGTATTCATTCCTCAACAGGTTTCTCTGAGGGGACTCAACTGCCAAAATCACTTCTGGGCTGTTTTTACTTTGCATTTCAGGGCCTCTTTGCTGTTTGAGAACTGGAAGGCGCTCGGTGTGCAGGGTGAATTTTGTCCTGCAATGCTCGTGATGCAGCTGGGAGGATCATGGTCATGTACTGTAACAACGTGGGAGACCAAGGTGCTCGGTTATTCCAGCGCCTCGAGCTGCGGGTTTGTGCAGCCCAGCACAACAGCTTTCCAGCCGGCATGCTAATTAGCTGTGACAGTAAAAGAAGAGAGAGCGGGGGCAGGAGGAGAGCAATTAGGTCACTGACACCAGATAGTTTAAGTCCACACAAGGCTTAACCACCGGTAAGAGATCTGCTGGCTGGCTTTGGCAGTTATTCTCAGATAAAGACCTCAAATCTTATAAGATTTCAGGTCTTCAACTGCATAAGTCTTCATGAAGCGTCATCCTTGCTCTGCCAAGTGGCCTATTGGGCAGGCAGTTACATCAGCAATATTAAATAAATAAAATACAGTCAAGGTATCATAATATTTTCCTAAAAACATACAAAGAATAGTTAAGATCAGACCTGCTCACCTCCATACACAGCAATACGTGATTGCAGGAATTAACCTTCCACATGTATCTGATGTTTCAGTTCAAGTTCTAAGTGGCTTCCACTGCACCGGTGGGGCGGAAGAGCAAGCCAGCAACAAAAAGCGAGCAACCTCATAAATCTATAGAAAACTGAAACTTGGGAGGATTTTACACGGCTGAATGCAAAATAACGCAGTGTGCTCGGTAATCGAAACGCTGCCTTGCAATTAGACAAGGAGGCTATCTCTCGTGCCTTCAAAGCTAGGTCTGAGAGCATGTCTGCGTGGCGAGGTTTTGGCGGCGTGCAGCAACGCTCAGTTCTGCTGTAACCAGCTAACCTGAGGACAGAAATGAGGACAGCTGCCTTGGTCTGGCATCTGCCTGACTCTGCTCACCTTACCCCTGCGGCTGAACAGCTGCTGCTGCTGGAGCAGACGCGGTGATTACCACCATCATTAACAGCAGCAGTGCACTAATTCCTCTGCAAACATACCCTACGCAACATAAGCCAGTACTGCCCCGAGAATACGTGGTATAAAGACCTCGTGGATAAAGCAGGGAGAAGCAAGTTTCTGCAGAAGAAACGACGCTGGACGTGTCCCTCTATCAAACTACAATTAGTCTGTAAAGTGAAAGCTCGGAGCAGGTTGCTCAGATCGTGGGATAGGACGTGTGTTGTGATTGTAACCAGCTTGCGTCATCCACGATGCATGTTCAGGTCAGGCAGCTGGATGAGGCTGCAGAAAATTAACAGAAAGCCATTACCACGTATACACTACAGATAAAGGCTTCAGCATTGCTGCCAGAGCTTGTAATTTTCCACAACAGTGTCTGGTCATCAAACCAAGTGTTTGCAAAGTCTTCCAGAAATCTTCCACAAACCGCACCGTACCCTTCCTGCCAGGAGATACAGTGCCTCTTGCTGTCTTTAGACTATTTAGATGTCTAGTTTGACGCGATTTGGTGCATGAGAGGACCCATCCAGCCGAGAGACAGAGAGATGAGACTGAAGCCTCAGTCACATTCCTGACATAACCTGACTTGGGTGGTGTGAGCACTCCCTGTAGCTACCGACATTTGCCCTGGCAGCCGAGTGAAGAGCCACCAGAGAAATATCTGATGAACTAATGAAGAAAAAAAATCAGAAACTGCTCACAATGCATGCCCAAAGAAAGCGGATGCATGGCTCAGCAGCCTCCAGAACATGGTGCTCTGCCATCTGGGAGAGGACGGTGATGGGGAGGCGCGAGCACATCTGTAGCCTGGGCCCCAGCTAGGACCACCCCGGGGGATGTGGGAGCAGTTGCTCTTGGCTCGCATTTTTCCGTGCAGGAAATCGCAGACAGAAATATGATGCATCCACCATAAGGCGAGTCCGGTGTGTCCTGGACAAATGAGCTGCTCTCCACGGCCGGGTGTGCGGGGTGGAGCTGGGCCCTGGTAGCCCCTTTCCCCTCTCCCACCTCCAGTGAAGCCGCCCCATGATCAAACCACGGCACTTCACCAACACAATGAACTCAAACATTCCTCTTCCGGAGAGGATGTGGTCAGTCACCACACACATCTTCTGGGGCCCAACCACGGATCCAAACAGTCTGGTCACACATCACATGTAATCTTAACAGCAAAGTTTCTGACATGCAGTTCAGACCTACTGCTGTCCTTGTGGGATATTTCCCTTATATCTCCATGATAATAAAGAGCGAGACTTGTTCAAAATATTAGTATCTGGGGAGAGAGAAAAAACGCTTCAGCAGACTATGACTCACACAAGAATTCCCTGAACCTGAGATGTGTCGTTAGGAAGAATGAACTCATCCCAGCTCAGAGGTGAGGAGTCAGGATCTCTTCCCAAGCTGAAGCTCCCAAAGCCCTCTCCAACGAGGTCCTTACCGGGGGACTCATGCTGGCATCACACAGCAGATCCCACCCCATGCAAGGCTGGTAGATGCTCTCAGACACTGTGGTGGAGACCCAGGATTAGAGCAGGAACCATCCGTACAATGTAGCCTAAAGAACACACCTCGTAGAAAGGAATCAGATCTAAGGCCACCATTCCGTGTTCCATGACTGGAGATCCCAGACACGATGTGATGACACCTGGAGTTGACGGTTGCTCTCCCACCAGCAGCACCCTGGGGACTCTGAGCTCCAAACTTCTCATATGTCCTCCCTTGTACACTGGCCCAAATGCTTCTGTAGATTCTGCAGCATCCACTGCACATGCCAGCATCATCTCTACCTAAAAACAGCAATGTTTTATACAGCGATGCTCTCCTGAAGGTATTGTTGTCCAACTTGCAACATGTAGGACTACGTGAGTCTGTGTAAAAAAAACAGAACAACACTCTTCCAGCCAGATTTTTTAGAAGAAAATAATGATTATGACTGATCCTAACTTTTCTTTTTTTTACTTCTATTAAAAACTCAGGCTGTTTTCATAAAACTAAAAATATTCTAGTTTTGTTTTTTTTTTTTTACTGAAGGCTTTCATATGGGGTAAAAAGTAATTTTTTTAAAATCTGAAGATGAAAACTCCTTTTCTTCTGATGTGTATTTTTCAGGAAACACATAACAATTTGGGTTTTTTTTAGTGAAGATTTCTGCCGTTGGGTGAAGCATGTTTTCCCACCAGCTGCAGAGTGTGTATCAACACGTTCGTTTAATCAATCTGAAGTGTCCCTGTGTAATATCTCCTGGGGTCTATTAAAATCCAGTTGGTACGATATGTAGTCTCCGTCTTCGAGCAGTCAGCACAGAATATCAGTAATTTATCAGCATTTCCACCTATGCTTGGAGTTGCAGATATCTGTCGTAACTATTTAGTAATGACTTTCTTATGGCTTCTGTTGCAGATATAAAAGCTTATAATGCTGAAATGATTGTTTTTTATCAGTCAAAGTATTTTCCAATCTGTCCCATTTCCTCCACCCACATATTTTGTTTTGTGTGAGGAAAATTAAATAAACAGGATCCATTTTTCCAATGAAAACAAAATTAGTTTGCAAGCCAAAAGGAACTCAGCTTGAATGCAATTGGGCTTTGAACAATTTAGAACTATTTCTGTGCTTGTGTTAATGAAGAAATTAAAAGTTTAAAGGGAACAAAATCACCATGAATGATGCATTGGAAATAGTCTAACTCAGCTCTGCAGGATAATGTGTATCATTTGGGCATGGCCCTAGCTGTTGATAGCATCGCAGGAGCGTAAAGGGCATGTGGCAACCAAAGTTTTGGAAACCAAAGCATAAACCAGCTGCTTTCGTGGCCCCGGGTCCAGCTGCTCAGCAGCCAACAAGTAGCATTTGCATCTCTTTGGCTTCACAAGCAGCAGAGGTGAAGTAGCAGCTCCTGAGCTCCGCAGACAGTTTGTTGCAGCTCATGGACGTGGGACAGAGAGCCGGGAAGGGCAGAGTCCAGGAGGGCAGCGTACGGGCTGGTGCATCCCAGCATGCTGTCTTCATGATTTCTCCTAGGCTCTCATTAACACTGACCCCAGAGGAACCACCCTGGCTACTAGACCCCATCCCACTCCCAGCAGCCTTGTCCCACAGCCCGTCCTCTTCACGTGCAGGAGACGATCATCCGGCTGTGTTCACATTCCTGTTTGAAATTTAGAAGTGGCTCATGCCCAAGAAAAGGTCACTTCCCCCCCAAACTGGAGGAGCCAAGTGCTCCTGCCTCCCCGACACTCCCACGTCGCCGGCCAAGTGTGAGCGGTGACGGATGACTTTTTTAATAAACGCGGCCAACAGCGCAGCGAGCTGCAACCAACCCTGCAATGAGCCCGAAACACATGGCGTTGGCCGGCGCGTCCCTGGGGAGGATGCTCAGCCGTCCAAGGGTTTCTTCGAGAGCTCCTCGCCTTTCCGGGCTGTCCCGGGATGTCTCTCCACGAGGACTTGAGAGACGGAGGAGAGCTCGCACTGAAGCAGAGGGCATTTCCACAAAGAAAGGAATTATCTAGAAGCATCTCTGAGGGTAGAGGCGAGCCGAGAGGGTTCGGAAGCGTGGTGGGGGCTGCGGGAGGGAGGGCAGCAGCAACAGGTTGCCTCCGAGCTGCTGCTGGCACATGCTCCTGACCGCCTGTTGCTGTCTCCGAACAGATGTGGGCAGTTTCTCAGATGATGAAGTATTGAATATGTTTCTCCTTCAGGGATTATTACTACTAAATAAATCTGCAGGTTTATATGTTTAGCAGCTGACGGAGATTCTTTTTCCCTCTCCTTCTCCGTTATATTATTCCGTGCAGCAAGAGCCAAAACAAGGCTTTTAAGCCAGGGAGCAGAGAGACAACAGTCAGGATGTGACTCGGGAAACTTTAGAGACAATGCTACAGCAAATGGGGGCAAAATATCCTACCCAAATCGTAGCTCATTTATACATTTAAGCTTGTTTCACGGTGTATCTTGGACTCCACGAGCATCAGTTTAACCACCAGTTCATAAATTCGTCTGGTATCTTTAGAATTTGTGGCCTGGGAAAAGATCTTTCCCTCTCTTCTGGTGGTATTGGATTTTTTTTTTTTCCCTTTCTTTCTGTCTGAGCTGACTTTGAGCAACATGGGACTTGGATTTACAGTGTTTTAAGTTCCACTGAAAATATTCCCTGATCAGCCCCCAAAAGAAAGACAGAGAGTGTGTGATGGAGGAGCCCGACTCGTTTGCAAGGGCATTCCAGCTCCTCTTTGGTAATGGCGGGCTGATCCAGCACCACGAGCTGAGTCATGCAGGCTCGATGTTTTGATGCCTACTTTTTTGTTAAAGGGTCTAAACTTACTTGAAGGCACCTCTAAAACTGGCCTGGAGAGAGGCTCGGTGCTATTTCTGTGGCCTCCGTGGCTCCTGGGTGTCTGGCGCCGGAGACACCCTCCCAGCACCGCTGCAGGACTTTGCTTCCTAATTCCTCCTTCCAGTTTCTAACTTCTTGTTTCATAAACATTCAATTCAGACTGCCGAAAGGCCCCGGCTCTGGAGAAATAAGGGACGTGCAAGAAACACTTGCCCATGTACTGAAGCTGATGGCAGCCGTCGTTGCACCTGAGAAGCTCCAGGACTGTTTTACCTGTGACGGGATATTGCTCAAGGAACGGGGGACTCCTCTGAGACAGCACATTGCTCAGCTGCTCCGGTTTAGGAGCCCAACCCGGCGCTCGGTCCTTGCACGTGGGAGCGAGGAACCCCACCGCGTGCCTAGGGGTGCCTGTGTCCTGACACTTGGCCATAATCGTAATAATCATAACCCCAAATGCACCATGAAAAGAGGAAAGCAGTTATAAATCCAGCTCATCCAGAGCCTCGGGAAGCCAAGGAAGCAGATCCCATGTGGGTGGAGCAGGAAGGTGCATCATGCTGTTTGAAACTCCCTGCTAGCTTGACCATAAATTCAAAAGTGGAGACCTTCGCAGGAGAAAGTCAGGAGGAGGGCGCAAAGCGCAGGGCGGGGTGGCTGGTGCTGCTGTTCTGGAGAAGGATGCACACCAAGTGCCAGGCTGGCACCACCACCTCTGTCACAAGGGACACAGCTGGCTTTGTGCACCGCTCTCCTCCACTGATGCGTTTCGGACAGGGATGTGGCTGTGCCCATCCAGTCCCCGGGAACGCAAGGTCCAGGCAGTCTTTGCTCCCCTCCAAGTGCCAAGGGTGCTGTCTGACACCAGGTTCTGGGGTATTTTTAGGAAAAAGGGGGTGCTTCTGGAGTAAGTCTGGTACAAATCCCCGCTCAGTTCGTGGGCTTTCAGAAAACACTCTTGGCTGCCTCTTCCGCCTCTCAGGCATGAGCTAATTAAACCCTGCAAAGAGCACAGCATCAGATAAAAGTAACGGGATCCACGTGGAGATGGGGAAGCTGTTGGGCTCATGACTGTGTTTCGGATTCCTGGCTCCTAGCTGTGGTCAGCCCAGGGAACGTGACTCTGAAGGTGTCTCCTCGGCGCTCGCCATGCGGCAAGCATATGCTGGGAGCTCAGCCGGTCCAGCCCTCCTCTCTGCTGCGAGACTTCGCTGGATCACTGAGCAATTAGGTAAGAATAAAGCTGAAGTGGGCTCTCATGTTACCAGCCAAAAGCCAATGCAAGTAGTACAGAGCAACTTACATCACAAGCCTGAGGTTAATGCATTTCACAACAGCACACGAAAATCTTTTAACAGATTGTTCTGTATTTAATGGTTAAAAGGGAGGGGGTGGTGGTGAAGGTGCTGTGTAATCCCACGGTCATGGAGAGAAACTTGACTGTGGACTCATCCCCCTCACCCCCTTGCAAAGCTGGGGAGGAAAGAAACATTATTTGCAGTGGTTTTTCAACAAAAATATATTTGTTTTTTCAATTTTTACATCCCAGTTTGGGTGAATGAACACGATATTACACTGGTTTAAGGGAACTTTGGCAGTTTTTTATTGCTGTTTTACAGCGCAGTTGTTCTTAGAAACAAAAGGTTTGAATTAATGGTGTTTTAATGTACAGGATATGACAGAAATGAAATGCAGAAACAGTTGGCTTGCACACTGGGATCCAAGTCAAAATAAAATTTGGCCGTAAGCCTGCAGTGCTCCTCTGGGACACCCAAAAGGGGTGTGAACATTAACTCATACAGCAATAACCCTGGCGATCATGAGCCTGCTTCAGACTCCCACTAATGCAATAATTGAATAAAAACCATCTTCAATTGTCGTATTAAAAAGCAACCTTGAACGCTGGATAAAGAAACAAAAGCAGAACAAACCGCATGTCCTGAGCCATTCGAGGTTCTGGTTAGCTGCAGTTTTCCTGTTAAAGGTAAGCCTCCAACAGAGTCCTGAGCTTTGGTTTATATCTATTAAGATTTAGCAAACTACCGAAAAAAAACCACGGCAGATTTTGCTTTTTTGTTCTTCCAAGGCGATATAAATCCTCCGAGTACCCAAACCAGAAGGCAGGGATGATTATCGTCAAAATATCTCTGACATTTCCTTCAGGGTTTTTGAAATCCTCAAGACCTCTTTCTATCTTTGTCGGTGTCTTCCTCCGCTGCCTGCAACCACGTGCCTTAACTCCTCCATCTCTCCAGCCTCCAGCTTGCCTCGGCTGTTTCATGCAAGAAGGGTGCATTGTGTAGCTGACGGTTGCTGCGGTGCGGTGCCAGCTTGCTCCACAGACTTTACTCTTTCTTTCTTTTTCCTTGTTTTTTTTTTTCATTTTGGTAATTGGGAACAGGCAGAAGTTTGGGTATTAAGAAAAAAAAAAAAAAGGAGCGTTCCACGTAATTTAGAGAAGTTAACAAAGCGTGAAACTAAATAAAAAACATCATCCGGTGCTGATCTCAACGTTTATATATGCGTGAGTGCATATAGCCGTATAGAATATATTTGAACTAGGTCCCTGTTTTCAGAACAAGCTTGTTGCTGTTGCTCTGACACTGCACAGTATTTTGAAGTTTTTTTGACCAACAGGTTTTTTTGAGCCATGGTACCTGCCTGAGTGCCTCAGGTTCCCTGGTTTGCGTGCTGTGCCATGTTACCAGCGTGACTCTGAAGGATCACAGCAGTATCTCAGAAATGCAGTCCTCTGGGCTCTTTCTGGAGGCTTGGTTAGCCAAAGGGGGCACCTTGCAGGGGGTCTCCTTGTCTTCTCTTTCTGAAGATCACACAGGCCTGTAAGGAGGAAGAATTAATAGGGGAAGAGAGTCAATGAGTCAAACTGTCTGCATTCACTTGGGGTTCCCCTTGCATCAGAGGATGCAGAAGGACAACAGAGATGCTGTCGGGCTGGGGAGCTGGAAGCTGGGAGGTCCAGAGCTAGAAGCCATCAATTCAACATTGCTGCTGAATGAGATGCCACCAAAGGGAGAGGAATCAGCAAGTTCCTCTGGCAGATTTCCCAGAGGTCGCATCCACAAGCGCGATCGCATGCAGGACATCCTTTGCCTACGCAGACCATGCCACTGACGCCCCTTGCATTCACTTCTCTTCTCCGGGAGGATGGAGCTCCCTGGAGCTGCGCGTGTCCTGCCGGTGGACCTTGGCCCCAAAGGGCAGAGCAGTTCAGTCAGGCTATGCCTTAAGCGTTGACACTGGCAGCTGGCTCGTGTCTGTCAGTGGGAGGCTCAGCATAACGTGGTAAAAATTGATTCCTTCTATGTTTCTTCTGTTCCTACCCGGAGCCCAGATTAGACACACGCCTAGCCCCTCGCTAGCAAAGTTGATTTGCTGGTTGTGATTAGGGATGGTTTACATATATTTCCTAAAGTTGTTTTCCTTTTATTACTATCATTTAAAGAGAATTCTGTGTATCAGCGCTTTTCCGAGACATCTGCACTTGAAAAGACCCTTGCCAACTTTGGTCCTGAAGTGGGATGTTGAACTCCACGCAGCCAGGAAGACTTGCACCGGCTGAGGCTCCGACTCCAACCTCCTCCTGTGAAGGCTCACCCCCCCCGTCATCCCACCACTTCAAACTCAAGCTGCGAGAGGCACTGCGGGAATCAGAGCGCCTTTCACAGAGCACTCAGTGGAAAGTGCAAAGTTAAATCACTACATGAGAAATAGCCACCGTGATGAGTAATCATGAGGTGTCAGACTGTCACTTCTCCTCTCCCTCTGGATGAAGGGTAGGAGGGAGCTGGGCCAAGCGGGGCACAGGGGGAAGGAGCCGTGGGGCTGGGTGTGCAGCTCCTTTGCTCACCCTCCCTCCAAGGAGAAAGCTGGCGGCTGCTGGACAAGGTCTGTTACGGATTTCTTGCCTCTCCTCCCTGACTCAGCTGGCCAACGCTTTCAGCACGAGCCCAGCCCTCCCTTACCCATTCTCATGTCCACGAGGAGTGAGAGGGAAGGCAGCAGGGAAACTGGCAGTCCTCATGAGCTGATTTTTCCCTTCTGAAATTAAATCATACTGCTGAGTAAAGAGGTGGATTCACTTCTTCCATTAGTTCCCTGCCATAGTACAAGGGCGAGCGAAGCTGTTGGCTTCAGCACTGAGCAGCTCTGTGTTTGGGATTTGTCTGTCCTGCATTTCAGGTACATCTTCACCTTCCTCAGTGGGGCTGTGGGACTTTATTCCTTGCTGAAGGCAGAGCAGGACTTTTAGATGTGTTAGGAGGCTGCACTTCGGTCACTTCTAATAAAAGGATGCTGGAGTGGCCTTCAAGGACAGAGACCCCAGTCTTCTGTGAAAGCGGAGTGGACTCAGGATTGATATTTCTTCAACGCAGGCTGAACCGGGAATGATGGTTTGACTGCACCCACACCCCATGGGACCTTATCGTTTCACTCAGACCCTGGCTCAGCTGGGAATCACAGAGCAGTTGGATTCTGGGATTTACCTCCTATACCAAAAAAATAGTCAAAATATTTCAACATTGTGTCCCATTGTGAAAGTCCCACTCATGCAGCCAAAACAAAATGTTCTGACCTTATTCACACAAAATTGCGTCATCAGCTTTGATTCCTCCTCCACTCTTCTTGTGACTGTAAAACTCAGTCCTTTTCCTTTGGCAGCATCCCTCTGGTTTTATGAGGTCTGTGGGGGGTTATTAATCTCGTTCCTGACTCCCTGACAATCCAGTACAAGAAGTGGTTTTCACAACTGAAAACCAGCCCTCAGATCCCCGCTGGCCCCACAGAAAGAAGACTCATTCAGACAAAAAGAAATGTGCACACCTGAGCGCTTCCCCGTGCTGCGTGGGAGGGATGCCGCAGCTTCCAGAGGCACTGCCTTTGCTCTGAGCCGTTACTCGTCGTCAGGGAAGATTTCTGAGCAGATCTCCTTGTTTCAAGTTCTCCTCTCCTGCTTTAGAGTCCCTGCTGTTCTCATGCCTGTTTGATGGATACCTGGTATAAAAAAAATCCAGCTATTCTGCTGTGAATAACGGATATGAGCGCCTGCCACAGTGTCCAAGGCTGAAAGACTCTGGCTTTCTCTGTGGTTAAAGGAGGGTAAAGATGTAGGTGTGACAACTCAACTAGCACGTGTAGAAAGGAGGAGGGTGCTTGCATTCCCCAGCGGTCTCCCATAGCTCTTTAGGGAGTCAGAGCCACACAGCCCTTACCAACATGGTAGTCTGAATAACTTTTTGACGTGTATGCCTGGCCTGCCCTCACAGAATCACAGAACCACAGAATCACAGAATGGTCAGGGTTGGCAGGGCCCTCTGTGGGTCACCCAGCCCAACCCCCTGCCCAAGCAGGGTCACCCAGAGCAGGCTGCACAGCACCGCGGCCAGGCGGGTCTGGAATATCT
>Ga0065711_1033853_pt1 | contig 24721 bp, 14 predicted proteins | sample Hoacrofraction12_FD_59098 | JGI IMG/M metagenome (GOLD analysis project Ga0065711, IMG submission 59098) | Hoatzin crop microbial communities from Cojedes, Venezuela - Epithelial fraction 12 v2 (version 2) | ecosystem: Host-associated > Birds > Digestive system > Esophagus > Crop | place...
CTGCGCCTTCACTTCCCCTGGCTGAACAGTCCCAGCTCTCTCAGCCTGTCCTCATAGGAGAGTTGCTTTCTTGTCCCTTCATCATCCTCGTGGCCCTGTGCTGGACTCTCCAGTATGTCCATGTCTCTCTTGTACTGGGGTGCCCAGCACTGGACACAGTCCTCCTGGCGTGGCCTCACCAGCGCTGAGCAGAGGGGAAGGATCCGCTCCTTGGACCTGCTGGCAGTGCTTTGCCGAATGTAGCCCAGGGTACCGTTCACCTTGTTTGCAGCGAGGGCACAGTCCTGACCTGTTTATTTCTGGGAGGTGGCGAGTGTGCTGTGCACGTGAGGTGGCAATGGAGAAGGGTAGAACGGGTAAGAAATGAGATGCTGGTTTCAGTGAAGTATCTGAAGGTTTTTGTATCTGTCTAGAGCAAGTGTAACTTACCTGGTTCATTGGAGGGTGAGGTGATCAAAAATGAGGGTTAAAAAAACCTTGCTTGTTTCAAGTTATTTCAGATATTTTTGTAGGGGTGTGGATGACAACTCCTGGGAATGTCTCCTATGTAGAACACTGTCTGGTGAATGCAAGGACCATAAATACCTTGACCAATCTTACAAATGCCGTATTAAAAATATTGTCTCTTTAAGCCAAACCGTAAGCTCTCATACTGACAATGCCTTAGAACTTCATCTGAGTGCAGGCTGGTGTGAAACTTAGAGTTGTAAAGAGCTTCTAAATGGTGTGGAAAGACAGACAAATACATTTATAAAATACTGTGTAATAAACCATGCCATACATGGTCTAGGTTCAAAAATCTTTTCTGAAAGCTATGTAATTTAAAATGTTTGCTAATAGGTGTTTTCTTGACCAGTGTCACATAAGTAAGGACAGGTGGGATTTCTCTGAGTCTGGTTAAATCTGTTTTTTCTACTTGCTTTTTCCCCACGGATACTGAAATATTTTGTTGTCAAAAAAACAGGAGCCACTTGTATTTATAGATAACCGAAATGGCTGAAAGGGCTGTACTGCAACTTAGTGGGGAAAAAAATACCTCATTTTGGGTCTGTTTTCTTTGAAGATGAATACTCAAGCCAGCTGTTCTACTGTGCAAGGCCACTTTCACCCCAGCAATCACAGGCAGCTTTCCCTTTCATCAATAGCTTTGAGGAAATCTAGCTTTGTGGGCAGAGCAGGCAGTAGGAGCCTAATTCTCTGCAATAAAGTGTTCATACATATTAATAAATAACTTTACCAGCTGAGTTGTGTAAGAGTCAATATTTTTAAGAGTTTTGACATCTTTTCCAGATTTTTGTACGTGTAGTGCAATACTAGCAAATGTGGATCTTTTTAATTCAGAAATACGGAATTTATGGGGTTTTTTTTACTACCTCCTTTCATCCAGCGTGTTAGGATCTGCTTTTTAAATGCATTCCAAGCTTGCTCTCTTGAATGGGATTATTTGCAAATGAATAATATGGCATAGTGATGTTAACTAGCAAATGACAATAGGTGCTGAAGGAGTCCATCCCTGGTGAGGTGAAATTCATGTTTGTTGAGACATGTAGGTTATTTTCAATAAGTCTATTAATTTATTTTTTTAAAAAAGCTTGTTTCAGTTATCCAAACGTGGATCATATTGGTGGGCCTTTCTGTGGCGTTTCTTGAAAGCTTCTTAATAGCGGCAAGAATCCCTGACTGGGTCAAGCCAAGACTTTCTGCATTGCCATGAAGTTTATGAACTTCCAATCGACAGTTGTTTCTGTTTGAAGATGTGATCTACTGTTTTGTGGTTTGTTTTTTTTTTTCTTGAAGCTAAGCTGTGAACTACATTGCCTTGTATCCTCCATGCAAGAGCTGAAGGTTAACTTCATCCAGTGCAAGGACAAGTCACTAGTACGAGAAATCTTATGCTTGTTATGTGTTTTGATTTGAGAACAGAATCACTCAGTCTTTACGCAGTCTGTGAGATTATGTAATTAAAGGTAAGCCTGGCTGACAACCATGACAGCCTTCCCAAAACAGCCTGGTGTTATTAGTACACAGGGTTTTAGTAAGCCTATCCGTGACGATGCTGTCTGCAGGGAGGAGGAGCATGAGAACATTGGTTACCTGGCTGGAACAGAAATACTCATCAGGAGTGAGCTAAGAGTGCACCGAGTCTGGCTTTGAAAGTGGGAAAACGGGATGTAAAGGATGGAAAAGATCATCAGCGAGTCTTGAACGACCTTAAAGCTGTTAACGATTACAGGCTTGTCTACTGTACAGGACTCCTGAGGTCTGGGGACCAATTTCTGGGACCTGAGAGAGTTGGACTCTAGAGTTTTGAGTTGCAGCTGTTGAAATCAGAAAGAACTAAGACGACATTGGGAAGATGAGCACTTGCATTGTTAGTTCCATGGTTAGTATCAAATAGTCATATTAGAATTTACTATTTGAATTCTTCAGCAAAGCTCCTTCAGAAATAATGATTATTACCTAACACAGGTAATTTTATTTTAATTAATAAAATTACTACTGACTGCTGTTATTTAGTTACGTCTTAAGGCAGGGTGCCACAATTTTCTTGATCTGAGGCTCTGAACGGGAAACATGATGACCTACTGGCCTCGCTAGTTTTGGCCCGTATATGCAAAATTTAACTCTTTACAGAAATGTAGACTTGTGCTTTCAAAGAGTGTCGTAAAGTCAAGGGAAATGTTGTCTCATTTTTCATGTTCCTATGCTCTACTGATGTAGTGTTTACTAGAGACTTGGAAGGCAGGAACTAGAAAGTGATGTTAATCAGAGATGACTTGGAATTGCGAGTAGCAAAACTTGGTGGACTTAAGTGGCTTGGACTTGGTGGACTTAAGGTGCAGCTCCAACTGAAACATCTGAGCTGGTTAGTTTCTGTAAAGCAAATCTTTATTAAACACCTGTATTAAAGAATGTTTCAGACTAGCTATTCTTTGGATTATATAATGGAAGAAACTGTCCTGATTTTACAGCTAGGAACTTTGTATTTACAGAAGACTTGTTGATACTAAATTATCACAGCTTGTTAAGAAACGAGTTCGAATTTAATATTGTCAAAATCCTAGATTTCCATGACAGATTTTCATGGTTAATAGTCAAATCCTTTAAAAAAAAATGCTGCTATTTATCAGATAATGAATTGGAGAAGTGAAGCTAGATCACCTTTTGTCTCGCAAGTCAGTACCACCTCAGGTCTGTCAGTTCCGTAGTGGTATGAAATGGTGTAGTGCATCTGCTCTAACTTGGTACAAGACTGCTAAAGGCTTTGAGTATGTTTTAAAATGCAATGGTGAGTCAAGTGTAGAAATGTTTTCTACAACTATTCAGTGCTGGGACAAGAGAAGAAGTTGTTGGCATCTCTCTTGTCTAGCTGAGGAGAATGGTGGCTGTCCTCAGGTGAGGGCATGTGGTGATACCAGTGACTGCTCTTCATTCAGGATGGGCTGGAACATCTGAGAAGCTTCTAACTGTTGCTCACTAAATACTCGGAGTATTCGCTACTTCCCTCTGGTCTGGCCATCACCGATGTTGATCTAACCTGCTCTGTCCATGCTGCATTCTCATTACCAGTTTTTGTGAAAGTGGTTTTATTCTTTTCCCTAGCATTCAGAGTGACTGGAAAATGTTACCGGTGTCTTTTTTGGAGAACCAAGCCTCTAGAACAGGGGAAAGCTGTTGCCAGCATCTCCACAAAGCAAGCAAGCAAGCGATCAGTGAAATGCCTCTGCGGACTTTCTTACCCTGTCCCTTGAGGCAGTCATCTCTCATTCACTTCTCCTTAGAGATGTCTAGTCAGTGCAGAGATTATTTTCCAAAATCCTCTTTTGAGAGCAACGCAGAGAAAGTATGGGCTACTGCTCGGATCTTTGCTATGGAAAGGAGGATGCAACTCTGGCAGCCAAGTCTCGTTCTTTCTCTTCGATAGCTGACATCCAAACGTCGGGAGTTTGAGACGCAGCTAGTTGAAGTGGAGCTGCCAGTGTCAGACCTTCCTGTCTTACTCCAGGTGATGTGTGCTTTAGTTCTCTCAATAAAGTTACCTGAAGGTAGTTTTCATCGTTTCTGAAAGTGTTGGGAGGGAGTGTGTAGTTTGTTTGAAAGCAGCTGAACCCGAGTGCTGGTGCTGCTGGCACTACCTTTCTAATGATGGTGTATTACATCTGGGTGTTCGTCATCCCTTCCTCTTGAATTCAGTTACAAAACTGCCGTTAAGCAGTTGGTGATTTTTAGCGATTAAATTTGTGTATCTCTTGATTTTTTTGAGTGGAAGTCAGATCCATACAGTATGCGTGCTCCCTGCTGCTATGATGCTTTTGTTTAGAAGCAGCCTGTGAACCACTTTCAGATCTGTCGTGGTGGTTGAGAGCTGCTGTCCCAAGAACTGTGATGCAGGCTGCAAATGAGTCAGCCTTTCCTGTCCCCTGGAGCTAGAATGCACCTAAAACTGAATGCAACAGCGTTGAACTTTTGCTGGCTTTTCAGGGTATGTATGTCAGTTACAATGGCTGTAAGGAGCTACATGAACAGAATATGTAATTAAACACAAAACTTAAGAGCTTTAATCTTGAGAATTTTTTTTCCTTAATTCCACATTGACTTCCCCACACTTTGTCAGTTCTGTCTGGCAAAGCTTTGTACTCCAGTTACTCGGTTTTGTAGGTGGAGTCTTATGAAATAAAGCTGATTCCACGCTGCAGTTGACTTAAATAGAAGGCAGTGTAAAGAAAAAAGTGAAATGTCTTTTAAAAGAGGAGGGATGGAGAAGGAATTCTGTTACTACCGTAAATACAATCTCGAAATGCTACAAACTTTACTGGGAGTTTGATGATAAGCTGTGGTGAAAGGCTTGCAAAACCCCTGGTTTAGACCCTGCATACACCACCTCAAGTGTTTTAGTTTGTAGACAAACTGTGATCAGTCAGGTTGCAGGTCATAGCGAGTGGCCTAGTTAAACACAACCTTTGCTGGTGATCAGTAAGAGATGTGACTGAAAAACTAACTTGGGTTTGAAATGCTTCTGGGTAACAGTACATCCAATCTTTTACAAACTTTAGAAACTAAGGAGGAATCAATTTGTTGTCCTTTAGTGCAGATCAAATTGGGCAGCTGATGGCTCTACCTTCCTATTTTATTTTAATTTTTTTAATGCCTTGGTGCCTTATTGATCACCATAGTAAAAAAAAGTATCAGTATACGCTGATGGTTCTCTTAAGTAAGCTCAGACTGTGTGCTTACCGTCAGTTCCCTTGATGGTTAAATAATAATTCTGACGTTGCGCAGAGGCCAAATACTTCTACTTGCTGACTTCTTATTTAGGCTACTTTTGAGTCACTTCTTTCTCGATGTGGTTAGTTCACTTTTGGCACTGTAGAAATAATGTGATGTACAAAGTGACATACTAGCATCTTTTCTGTGATAAATGTGGCTGAAGAACACAGTTTTATTTACAGGCCTGTCGTCAGGCTCCTGTAGCTTTCTGTGCAGAGGATAGGAAGCTAGAAGCTTACTGTTGAATTCCCAGTCCAATTAGTGCATCCCTGTAGGATTAATGACCTGGCTTCTAAGGCTAAGAACACAAGAATAACGGGTGTTTTACAGATACTTTCTAATCTCAAACTTGGTGCTTCAGTAAGAGCTCTGCAACTAAGAGGAGTTTTGTTTTATAAGGGTAATTTCTCACTTTCCATTCAGCTGTAAAGATCATATCTTTTCTTGGTGGAAAGGCAGTTTGTTTTCAGAATACAAACTAGCTGCTCTCTTTACTTCTTTCTGTTCTATTCCATAGTTAAATTTGGTTCCTATAGGAGTTGAGCCTGTTCAAAGGCAGAACTTCTGCTTTAAAGTTCTTGCTAGGTATGTCTTGAATTCTCAAAGAATTATGAAAGATGGTCCTGTGGGCTGATCTGGAGACTTAAGGGCCTGAAATCTTTTGGAACAATAACAGATTGATCTCTTCTAGAATGACAAGTATGGGAATCCCACCACTTCTGTAAGAAATCTTTGCTGTACCTTGCTGTTTGTGTGGAAGTCAATTCTGATGCGTAGCTTAAACTTTCTTTGCTGCAATTAAACCTCATAATGTTTGTGCTGTGCTTATACATAACAAGTATGAGAACAAGTTGTCATCTCCTTTGCAGATAATTTAAAGTATGTGAAGCCTATAACTCTTTCAGTTCTTTTTAATGCTTAATTTTCCTACCTAATGATTCTGATTATTGGGGAAAAAAAAATTGGAGTGTAACATATCTTCTGGTGTTGTTACCTGGACTTTGGTACCTTCGTATCATTCTGTAGAGCTGGTATCCAAAACTAGCCATAAGTTCTAAGTTACGGGCTCAGAAGGGCTGGATAAAACAAGATTTCAGTTAGTAGGTATACATTCTGTATAAGAGGAGCATTGCAAGTTTGACACCTCTGCAAGATTTTTCTTTCTAACTTCTGTTTAGATTCTCTTCTGTGGAATTATGGTCAGCTACTCATTCCATGTTTTGTACTTGTGCAGCTGATTATTGCTACCAGAGCATAATACCTCCTGCTCATCCTTATTGAATTGCATCCTTTTTATTTCATACCATTGCTCCAATTGGGCAAGATCTTCCTGAATTCTATTCCTGCTGTCGAGAGTGCTTGCAGATCATCTGCAGGTGTAAGGATAGTCTATGCTCCACTGTCCAAGTCATGGATTAAAGTACCCTATAACACACTCAGAGGAGACCCATGGAGAGCTCTGTTTGATGCATCCTTGCACCGAAACGTTGGAGAGCCACGTGTACAGAGTAGTTACAGTGGACCCGCTTTGTATAAGCTGTGTTCTTACAAAAATGTCATGCAAGATGGCATTAAAAGCTCGTACCAATTTTATAATGTGATCACATCTTCTGTGTTCTTTCTGTATGGGGCCTGTGAATCTTTCTCAGAAGGAATTTGTCTGTCTTAAGCTTCTGAAAAGGCCATCCATGTTGGCTTGCTGCTGTCTAGGTAATAATAAATAGGTGGTTCTGCTTTGCTTTGGTTTTCGTCTTAGATGTTGCGCATGGGTTGTCTGACCTGTTATTTTCATGTTCTTGAAAGACAGGTGCCTTTTTGATCTTCCGGATCACTGCTGTTCTCAAAGTTAATGGAAATAATAGTCAGTGATACTGAGAGGGGGAACTGTCTGAGGTGGTCAGGTGTGAATTTTTTAGGTATTTTTCATGTGTTCCTCCTCCTGTTGCCCTTAATTGCTGATGTTGGTCAGTAGTTTGAAGATCTGAGACATAGCTTCAGCCATGTCGTGAGCATTGATGTTACCATTCCTCCTTCAAAGGTAGTGGCTGAAAAAAAGGCATCTGTTCAGCAGCCTCCGTGTGCCAAGCTGATACCCAGCACTTCCAAAGAGAGTATCGTTATTTAAACTAAAAGGCATTTATCTGTATACTTGAAAATTTGCCAGCTTTCATGGGCATGGTTTCTAGCAAAGCAGAGCTCTCTAGAATAAAGTTGATATTTAGCATATGCTTGTCCAGATTAATGGCAGTGGGAGGATACTTCTTTGAATATGAGGTGAGACTTTGGGTGTGGTTTAGACTTCCCTTTTAAAGGGACAACTTGAAGTTTCAAATATTCGGAGAACTGATAAAATTCTCATCCTTTTAAATTTAGATCAAATTTCTGTTGCATGAGAACTGTTGTTAGAAACCATAACAGCAGTGTGTGATGTGAATATTGACATATTGTGAGCTTTTAAAGGAAAATAAATATGGTATGTGTTGTAGGACTTCTTTGTAGAGAAACAGGCATTTTTAACCTGTCGAGATACAGTTGGAGTGTTTAAACGTGCTAAGCTAGTAGTCTGTCACAGTCTGTGGGGCTGGAATCGAGCCCCTCTGTCTGTGGGAATACCTGCTCCCCTCTCTGCGCGGTGTACCTCCTGTGGCAGAGGAGGGGGTTTCAGCAGCAGGGACACCCCTTGCTGGTTGGCTGTCAGCTCCGCTGTGTCCCTCTGCCAGCAGCTGGGACCGAGCCTTGGCCCCTCGGGCTGGCTGTCCACTGGGGAGGGGACCTGAGGGGTCTGCCGCTCTGGTCCGGGCTGTCCCTCGGTTTGCTTCGGGCAGCGTCGGAAGGACGCTGGTGTCTGAGCTGCGGCACGGCAGCGGCAGGCTGGAGTATGCTGCTAGTGTAGGCCAAGTTCTCAGTTGTTTCTGCAGACTGAAAGGAGTTGTTGGTAATTCTCTAAGCTTTTACTGTTGTTTGTGGTTAAAAGTAGATTCCTTGGCAGTCTGAAACTCGGTAGTATGACTTCAGACCTGCATAGCAGGCATCGTTCATATTACCTCTGTGGATTTGCTTTTTCTGATTAGGTAGTACCTGTCCTCTGGTTAACATCTTGCTGAAATTCAGCTACAGAGTAGAAAATGTTCTCTTAATTGTCGAAGTAATGCAAAGGCAATTTCAGCAGCAGGGGGTACAAATGAGAATTTAACGAGGAAAACTTTTTCATACCTTTCCAGATACTTGCTTAAGAATAGTACAAGAGTATGTAGCATATAGGGTATCAGTATAAAAATAGACCGTATGAAATACACACCATGTGGTTATAAACCACAACTTTTTATACCTAACAATAGCAACAGGGTTTTATATGCTGCAAGTAAATTTATCTTGGAAGTTAAATGACTTTCTATTTACAGTCACTTTCTGAGGAAGAGACTTTTTACATGCTTCTCACAGACAACTGAATTAGAAAGAAGAGCTTGGGCCTTCAACAAAGGAATGCTTTCTCGTCTGCGGATGCCAATTGCTTGCTATATGTTAAGTCCCTGTATCATCCAAATGTCCTTTAGCTATTGTGTTGCTCTTCCTATAATTAGCTGTATTTAGTTGTCACTCAAGTGTGTGGTACTTCTTATGAAAGCATCAGCAATATCAACACGGGAGCATGATACTGATCAGCCTGGACAAGCAACTTCTGTGGCAGGTTTTAAGTTAAATTCCAGGCTCACATGGAGTGGTTTGGGTTTTGTGGTTTTGTTTGTTTTTTTTGAGGGGCAAAGTGGTGAAGGTGGGAGAAGTAGTGACAAACACTTCAAACAAGTGATTTCTGATGACTGCTGATGCGCAAATACCGTTATCCCTGCGAGGTTTTTGTGGTGCATTCCTGCCATGGGAGTTAAATTACTTCAGATGAGGTGTTTTGTTATGGTGCTGCTTCTGTGTGTGAGGGTTTTTTTGGTGTGTTTTGTTTTACAATATCAACTACACAATAATTGTGCTTAAATGGAATTGAATATCTTTAAAACAGTTGCCTTAAGAACTATTTTTGCCATGAACTTGGAAAAGGAATGGGCACCTGTGCTTCTAACTCTGGTATAAACTTCTAATTTTAAAATGACTTTGAACGAATACTTGCTTAGCGGGCAAAGATTTTTTCAGCTAAGCTGTTGCATTCTTCGCTAGGGCTGGTACAGCTATCCGGCATAAGGACTAACTGCAGTGTTGGTAAGAGGAGCGTCTGAGCTTTGTGTAAAGCTGATGCGGCCACTCGCGGTGGAGAATTTTGACCTTGTGCTTTGTCTGTTACTGTAGTAAGAAGTGTTCCGCTGAGACTTTGGAGAATGAAGATCTTCAGTTGGCGCTCTCGGTGTAGTTGCTATCTGTGGGGCAGGCGTGTGTGGAGCGAGGAGGGTCAGGCTGTCTCGGGTCGGTGCTGGTGGCAGAACTTGTGCCGTAGCAGGGTTGCGGGCGCCCGCAGGTGGCAGCGGGAGCACTGCGCTGTGGGGCTGGCGAGGCCCCTCCGGACGGCAGCCGCCCTCTTGCACACCCGGAAGGGGAAGCGTGAGGATGAGCCAGCAAAGTTACTGAGTCTGCTTCTCCATTTTAACCTAATCTGTCCTGCCTTGAGTGTGGCCTGCATAGCTCTGACTTCTGAGTCCACTTGGAGATCTTGTCTGTTTTGAATATGAAGTAGGGTGCTAAGTAGAGTAGAAATACTGGGTACTGTACAGAGACATTTTGTGAAATATGAAAAATGTGAAACGTATCTTTTTAAATTTAGGTGTGTATAGCATTGGGGTGGTATCCAGCTCACCTATACAGAATTGTCAGCGTGACATGAGATGTTTCGGTCGTGGCTTTACAGTCGTCTTTTTACCATAGCAACTTGAAATAGCATGAAAATCCATAGGGCTCGACGATTAGGTTTTGTTTTTGAATTAGTATGTCCTTAATGGAAACCCATAGAAACAGTAAGGCCTTTCAGTCATTAAACTATTCTGTAGGCACTCTGTGAAGTCTGTAAACACTTGGACATAAATTTAACCTGGCTGGACAGCGAATTTACTTTATAATGCAGCTTGAATAAGAGAGTTAGTATTTTTATTACATACCCATTTTCAATATGTCTGTTTGATTCTTGGATCTCATAGGAATCCATCAACTGCATTCTACCAAGCGTTCCATTTCAACAAGTTACGCGAGTCAAAGACCTTCTGGGATAGGTATGAATGCTTGAGTATGGAATGCATACGTGCTGAAGTATGCATGAACAGCTTTGCTCTATGCAAGTTTCTTATCATTTTTGTTTGCCCAGAAGTGCTGCTTGTGCTTAGAGCTTTGTATCGGGCTTCTGCAGCCTGAAGGTCTGAAAGCAGTCATGGAAGTGAAGTAGTTTGTACTGAAACAATAAGTCTAAAATATGCCATGACACTTTTTTCTTCCTCCGTCCCTTATGCATGTGTCATACACAATATGTAAGCTGAAAGAGTTTAATGCTAGTCAGGTAGTAGCTGACCTTCACTAAAATATTTATGGTTTCCTTTTCCAAGAAAAGGAAACTTTTTGGCATTGTGGCTATGGAGTCCTGTATCAGAAAACAAGTTGTGAAAACGTTACAGTTAAACACAGTTTTGGCAAAGTTAAAATCCTTTGGTCTCAAAACTGGGAAAGGAAGCTTTCTGGCTTGCTTTCATTCTGCTTGGGTAAAGCTAGATGGGGAACAAACGTGAACCATGACAAGATACGAGGACGAAGTAAACCTAGATTAGCATTGAACTCATGGCGAGAAACTGCAATAAAGTGCCACAAAGTCGTATCTCTTAGGGATATGACTTGTCAGAGACACGTTACTAATTCATCAGTGGCTGCAAACTGTTTCTTTCTCTCACTTGAATGATTTTGAAGGGGTCTTTTTTTTGTCAACATGAAGTTGAAGTCCTAGTGATTACGTGACTTCATGCGTTATGATGATGCTCTGGCTTGTCAGAGTACTTCTGCTTAGCAAGCTCTGTAGAAGCTATTGAAGTATTGATAACTATTTCGTCATTGCACTAGCTGTGTTTGACTTGAGAGGCTTTTCAACTTGCAAAGCTTAACTGAAGCCTTTAAAGTCTGCTTGGCAACAGTTTGTATGCTGTAGAAAACTGATCATTAAAAGCAATGCTAATGCATCCTGCTCTGTTTTTTGCTGAAGTGCTGGCATTAGGCTGAGTTTCAAGAGCACGTCTTTCTTTTCTAGCAGAAACTTGTACAAATTTGTGGTTTTGCTTTAAGCTCTGGATGATGCCTTTTTCCTGTATTTGTGGGACAGAGTTGGTATTTGGGTTCCAAGGACTTCATTAATTAACTGAAATGCGCTTCAGGGCCTTGAGAACAAATTCAGTAGTTAAAGCAAAAGCTCACTCTAAGGTCTAACCTTCATCTGTTTCTTTATTTTCACGTCTCTTAACTAGAAATAATTCTTAAGATAAGTAAGCTGATTCAAAAAACGTGAAAGTCAAATAGTTAATGACTAAGATTGTACAAAAACCTCAGAATAGTAAAGCCTCAATGTCTGAAGCAAGTACTAGAAGCGTGGGATATAGAAAAACATTAAATTCAGTAGAAGAATGTAAATGGCTTCCTTTAAAAACAGTCTTGCATCTTTGCTGTTGAACGCTTTGTATTTGTAAAAGCATAGAAGGAAATTCATCAGGATCAATGTAAGTTTTAAACTAATCCAAAGACTTTGTCAGGGTTTAGCAGGTTTTGCATTTATACCCCAGATTTTCTTAAGATCACATAGTGTAGTTTTGCTTTGCTAGATGACTGACACTGAAAAGCTTTCAGCGATGAACTCCCAATGAAAACCGAACAGAGGGAAGGTGAGGGCCATAGCTGGTAAGGGCGGTGCAGGGAGCGCTCGCAGGGTCAGGGTGCGGTGGAGCTCAGCGGCACAGCCCCGGCAGCAGCAGGACGGGGAGCGAGGCCCTGGCAGCTCTGGGGATCGCTGGGGTCTGCTCGCAGACTGGAGTGGTCTGGGAACAGGCGCAGTGGTTTGGGGCCCTTTTTTTGTGGTGTCTGGTTTGTGAAAGAGAAATCTCTGCTGTGAAAATGATAAGCTCATCTGATTTCCTCAGAATCCCTTTGTTTCCACATCCCAAAATGTGGGGGTTAAAACACTGCTGCAAAACATAAGGGTCTTCAGCCTGCTGGCAGTGGACTTTTTAATTATGTTTTGCAGCTCCTTCAGAAGTGGTTTGTGAACCTCAAGGGGCTTGACTTAGGAGACTTTAAACATAACAGAAAATCTTCATGTGTAATTTCAGTATTTTTTTTTTTTCTAACAAATATGGATTATTCTCCGATGAGCAGCCATCTCTTGGGACCATTTGAAGTCAGCAAAGCTAACCACATGCTATTGCAATAGATGGTGAAATATTGCTATGCTGCTTCAGTGAAACAGAGACTTGTTTATTTTTCACTGACAGGCCATGGCAGGTGCTGGTAGCATTCAAACCATTAAATATTAGCAAAATACTAGTTGTTACTGACTCGTTTGTGGGCAGCCTGCAAATGTTTTTTCTGCCTAGTGTTCACATAGGTGTTGCTAGGGCACAAGTTTCATGGGTCTTTCTTTTTAACTGGCATGGCTTCTGAGAGGATTAAGAGGGGGAATAACGGCTTCTTGGCATGTTCACATGAGTCCGGGTGACTGCTCTGCTGTGTTTGGACTGCCCTTGTATGGTAATAGTGCCATAGGAGCTTTAGATGGGTTTGCCTAAAACGTAGCCATTGTTGGTAAACTTGGATTCAGTGCAGCAGGATTTATGTTTCCATTGCATTTGTGTGTGAAGCATTAAACCTTCACAGTATAAATTAACTCATAAAATGTGGATTTTCTACCTGCGTGAGCACCCAGATAAATGTATTCTAAGTATTGCTGGTAAACATCTTTCTTCTTATGTGAATGCGATGAATTAGTCATCTCTTCACACGATGGATTTTGCCAGACTTACATTTCGCTGTTTTGTGGCTTTCTATGAAATGAGATGCTCTTCCTGGAGACAGGAGAAAGTCAAGAGTTATACGTCTGCTTGATTGTAGCCTTATCTGAAGGTTCTTCTAGGGGTGCAGCTTTTCTGATTTCAAGTTAAAAGTCTAGGACTCCATGTAAAATTTGGAAGAGTCTAAGGACAGGAGGCTGACATTTCATGTAACATGCTGATGCGGTCAGTGTCGTGGTTAATGAGTTCCTTCTTGGTGCTTGTTCCTCCTGGAAGTGGTGCACAAGGTGACTGTCTTCATGCCTAGGGAAGAGTGTTTGGTTCCTTAGTGTAACTCAAAATCTTATCGAATCTATGAAGGAGCTGCATTTTTCTTCAGCGTTTAAAGAAAGAAAACCCCAACCCCCAAACCCAAATTGATTAAACATCTTGTTTTTCCCCAGAAGTAGTGTCTTTTACAGATCTCGTGTGTTGCTTCTGAGATGAAGTATTATATTGTGTTGAGTAATTGATCTTCAGAGTTTCATGTAAAACTGAAGAAAACTTAAGTCTCTTACGGAAGCAAGTACTTCTCTGTTTGACGGAGGAGCTGACTAACCTGGAGCTTAAGCAGACTTACAGGGAAAGCCAGGTACCTGCCGGTAATCCTGAGGCTGCGAATTCACTGCCTTCAACTTTCTCACATTCTCACATGGCTTTGACAAAGAAAAAAAACACAAAACAAAACTAAAATATTTTCATATATACTCTTTTAAGCTGGATAATTGATTGTGTTGGGAAGCTAACATTATAAAATCTCATAATTGGATGGAGGCTAGTTAAATGTGCCTTAACTGTTTCAAAAGTAGGTGAGGCTTCTCTGGATGGAGCTCTATTTAGCTCAAGTAGTGGTAAGACTTGAAGAGTGGCTGATGAGGCATCTACAGTAGCTCATAACTGACGAAACCAGTGAGGGGAAAGAATAAATTAACACAATTACTGGTTTAGTTTGTAGTTCGCTTGTGAGTAAAACAAATGCGAGAATGCTTCAGGATACCTTTGAGAACACTTTGAGATACCTTACTGTTCCTTCCGGAAAGGTTGCTTCATCGTTCGATTTAAAGCCGTCACAGCGAAAGAGCTAGAGGAGGTCGCTTGGCTCAGGGGTGTCTGTCTGAGGCAGCTGTGTACAGCATCTTCCCCACCTCGCCGGGCGCAGAGCAGATTTGGTGCTTTAGAGGAAGGGTTGTCTTACCCAGGCTGTTGGGCAAGGCTCCTGCTGGCATCGGTGTACCCTGCTGTAGTCTGTTCCGCAGGCAGTCGTGCCCCCTCCTGCAGGATTGGCAGTGTTGAGAGGTGGGTTTTATGTATCTGGGGGCATGAGATACTAAAATTTAAAAGAAGTATTAAGAGCAAGAAAAAGCAAGAGAACTCATGCATTCTGGCAGTCTTTTGGGGAGTGATTTGATGCTAAGAATTTCCTTGGGAAAGTAGTATGCAGATAATCAGTAATACAGCTGAATACAGAATGTGGTTTTTGTTACTAAAAACCGTGAAGCTTCAAAATTAATTTGCATCATCCAGTCGGTAGGATTTGCTGTCTCACTGAAATGTGGAACACTGTTACCTAGTCTAGTGCTTGACAGTGCCAAAGTAGGGCTGTTTATAACTCTGGTTGCTAATGCATCCAACGTTGGCGTAAAACACACATTACTGAGGACTGTGGAATCTCTAAAAATGAACCACTGTGATCTTTTTTTAAACACACAGAGCGAATTAAGCTGCAAATGCCTTTATTTTGAAGTTGGATTCCTAGTCTTTCTACCTATATTTTGAAGTGAATTTGACGTTGAGAACATGTCTCTCAGAAGGATGACAGTTATATCTAAAGATGTTAACGGTGAAAGCACCAGGCTGAGTCCAGTGGTGCTCGCTGAGTGCACAGTTGAAATAGATCTTTGTGCCTGCAGATGTGAGGTGATGTTGTGAGGTGATGTTGAGGGTTACATTTCCCTCCAACCATTAACAACCATTAACAAGTTAACATTAAGACATTAACCTTTTTTTGCTGTCTTCTGATCCATTCATCCTCATTTTTTCCATTAGTTGCTTACTTTATTCGCTTTCCCGTTCTGGGAGCAGCGTTCAAGTTTTGGAAGAGTCTGTATAAGCAGGCTGCCTTGAGCTGCAGAGTTAGGCTTTACCAAGAACACTCACTGGATCGGTGTATGATGTGTGTGTTTTCAGCGAAGCTGTGCACCGGTATGTGTTGTGCTGACAGGGCTGCCAAACACTTTGTTAACAGTATTACAGCTTGTTGATGATACTGAAACATCTTTCCAGTAATATCTTACTCTTGGGATACTGTGTCTGCAGAGGAAAGGTTTTTGCAGCAGTGAAGTTGGAATTGTACTGAACTTGTAAGAAGGCAACGCATTGTGGAAAGTGTGGTTGCTGTGTATTGCATAACATGCGTTTGAAATCAGACTTGCACGTAGACTTACCGATTCTCTTCCCATCTTCCTAATCCGCATGTACATGATTGTCAAAGACACTCCTCTCACTTTGCAAGAGATTTGAAACAAAAAAATGACAGTGCGATTCTGGAGTTGTAGGCATGTAGGAGGAATGTACCTAAAAGGCAACATAAAGAATTCCAGGGTGCTGCAAGCTGTAAGGATTTGATAAAACGCTTTGTTCCAAACGCTGCGTACCTAATGGTGAGCTATAGCTAAGCAGTGTTACTAGCAGTCAAAATCTACTTTTTCCCTTGGCCTTTCGAAGTAAAATGTGGAAAAAAACCTACACTTCAGCCACTAGGATTTTTTTAAACACTGAAAGTGAGGATTTCTCAGACTAAACAGGTTTTTGATGTGTAAGATAGGAAAGTGCTGGTTTGACCATCTGTCTCTGGAAATGGCAAACCGTACTTGGTAGTCTTTGTCATTTCTGCTAGCTATAAATTTTGTCTTGCACTTAATGGGCTTCAGGGTGATCTTGTATACCAATATAACCTCTTTTTGGTCAGAACCTTATTTGTGTAGCCCTGACTTGGAAGTCCGAGTCAAACTGAACTGTTCTCTTAAATTGCAGCCTGCATGGTAGCTAGTTGCCTGCAAAAGCTCAGTTTGAGCAGGGGGGAAGTTTGCAGTTACAGAAAAAAAAAAAGTATGCCTATGCATCCCTTTCAACTGCCTTATGTTACTTGATGTGGATTTTTTACAATAATTGTCAGACTTCTGTAGTTCCTGGAACAATCAACTTTGTCTAAAAGCACAGCATAGTAGTCAGCTCTTACACAAAAAGACTAAGTAGTGTCTTTCCACTTCTAACTCAAGAATTTGCAAGTTGCTGCATTGGGTATGCAGTGGATGGTGCACTCAGAATGTATCAAACTCTTTCCAGTTATGCTATGACAAAAAAAGACTCATTTAGCAGGTATCTTTTTTCCCTAGCCTTTTCGTAAGCACTGGGTTGTATCTATAAATTTCATTCTGCAGCTATGGGATAAAATATTTCTATGCAAACTGGGGTTTGATCTCAACAGCTAAGGATGTGGAAGATACAAAATCTTCAGATTCGGCAGCATATGTGGACTGCACCATAAGAATAGCTGGCGCGGGAGCACTCTGCTGCTGAGGGTCTCACAGGAGCTATTCCTTGTGGGCAGCGCTGTCAAATGAGCAAGGGACCGAATCACATGGGACTTGTGCTAGCGTAAAACCTGGCTGTCACCCGCTTGTAGAAAGTGAAATGAAATGGTGGTCAGGGCAGAATCGCATCTGACGAACCACAGGCTGCCCTGTCAGCCGTGGGGCGAGCGGGTGGTGGTCTGCCGAGGTGGGCCCCGGCTCTGCCTCCTGGAGACGGGCACTGGGGTGGTGCGGGACAGCCCGGAATCCTGGCTCCTGCATCGGGGACAGCGCAAGCGGCTCTGGGGGCACGGGGAGCAAGGATACCGAGATGAATGGAAGTGGTGTATATGCTGCTCGCAGCTTTCACCACTGTCTTGTGGTATCACTTGCAGTGTAAAGTACAGGTGGGAGAGCGATAGTTTGTCTGGCTGCGTTCAGATCACGCTTACGGGGAGGGGCAGTTCTTACACCCGCATTGTGGACGCTGCACTCATTGGAAAGGGAGGCGAGGATTTGGAGCACAAGGTACAGCACGGGAGAGGTGCCGTAACTTGGAGTGGTATAGTGGACTTCATTTTTTAAATAACCACACTGCAAAATCATTGGAACAGGAATAAAAGAGCAAAGTCCTAATCTCAAATTTTAACTGGAAAAGTATTGACAAAAGGTGTATGATTATGCTGTAAAGATGCAGAAGTAAATCCCACTACAAAGTGTGCCGACTGCCTTGATTTTGCTCCTCCTCTGTATCTCTTGAGAGCTGCCTCACCTGACTCGGAGGGGCATTCCTGAAAGGCTGCGTCGGGGAAATGGAGCAGTCTTGGGGATTTCAGTGGCTCTTGAACACAGACGGTTTTGACAGTTTCAGATAGATCCGAAACTGCGTTAATCCAAAATGGAAAGGAATACTGAACCTTGTCATATATTACAAATACTTTTTATGCTGAGGAGGTTTACCACAAATGTGGCTTCAAAGAGGCTTAGAAGACAGTCAGACACTGGAACAATTTTCTTGTGAAATGGGCGTTCAGCACTTGTGGTTTAGATTACAAGCTTTGTTCAATTTGGAAGTAGTGGCTGTTACCCCCAGTCTGAAAGGCTGATTCCCTGCTTGTAAATGCTTGGTGCTAGGTACTGCTGACTCTTGTGAGAGCTGGTAGAATGGATTTCTCTAAAGAGTGCCGTATTCTCTCAGTAGCTGAGCTTTGTTTCACGTGTGTGACCAGTACTGCCGGGCATATCGCCAATACTCATTTTAAAGAGCCTTCAGCAGTTTTTTCTGAACGCTTGGTTTCAGCGAATGTTACGTCTTTTCAAAGAGGCGCGTTTCCAGGCAGGACTGCAAGCCTGGCGTTTTTTCCATATGTGAACTTTTTTTAAATGTAGCTGCACGGTGCTGATAGCAACTTCCATCGCTGGGGAGCGTTATCAGTAGTTATCACTGGCGGGGCTGGTAAATCGCCCAGGCGCTGCAGAGTAGAGCAGCTCCGCGAGACGGGCTGTGGCAGGGCAGACGTGGCGAGCGGGGGGCCGCAGCGTGCGGACGGGGCAGCCAGTGGCTGCGGGGCGTCCCTCCGGAGGGGGAACGGGGACAGCCCCAGCCCCCTGAAATGCCAACTCCGGGGCGTTACGAGTGGGCGGGTGCCTTGTGCTCCTGCGTTGCAACTTGAAAACGGGCCAAAACGATGAAGGCCTGGATTGCCGCAACCCAGGATTTAAAGATGTGGTTCAACATCTTGTTTCGCCCAGTGAATGCACGTTCTTAGGGCGATGGCTGGGCTGTTCTGCTGGACGGGTCTGCACAAGTGTGTCTTTGGAAGGAGACTGGCCCTCGCTGTGTCAGCCCCTGCGCTCCGTAGGTGTTAAACGCGATCCAGCGAGGAGGATTGGAACCGAGGAAGGGTGCTCATGGAGTTGAGAGCTTCGGTCGTGTCTTCCTCTTCTCTTGACTACTGCCACTCAGTTGCGAAGCTGTAAATACAGTGCTGATCCAGGAACTTCTTAACTGGAAAGTAGTCTTCAAGTAAAGCCAGAGAACAAGTATTATAACAGTTTTTTTTCTTTAGTGCTTTATAGAGGCCATTTAGCAGAAATAAAAGTAGAGGTAAGGACCCCACGAATGTCCCATGAATCCCTGTTTTCCCCAGCGAAGACAGCTGGAAAATGAGGCAAGGAATCAAAGCAGTTAATTTACTGTTTACTCTAACGCATTTTTCTGGTTCTGGGTGTCACAAGCATATCTTGAAGAATTATGAACTGAGGGAGCGGGGTCTCTTAGGGGCTCTAGCTGAGCCATACACTTGGACAACTGGGCAATACAGTGCAGGGGGGGGACCCCATGACTGCCTGCTGAATTCAGTTCTTGAATCTGAAGCTTTCGCCTCTCAGTGGGAGCATGTGCTGGGAGTCCTGTAGGTGCCAGTGGGTGCGTGGTTTCAATGGGATGGTACAGCAATGCTCACAAAGTTTTCTCCTTGTGTTTACAGTGCATCTGGTGCAAGCGTTGTTGCCATTGACAACAAAATAGAACAGGCAATGGTAAGTAAAAAATAAGTTATTTCCGATAGGATTAGTGGTTCGTCATTGAGCGCAAGTTTCTAGCTGCATTGTGTTTCTGTAGTACCCTGTGATTCCATGGTCCCTTCAGTCGGGTCAGACCGAGACCATCGTTTGAAACAAGGATTTTCTGTATCAACTTTGGGATGACCGCAAACCAGGATTGCCTTTACTGTTGGCCCAGAAGTGTTCTTAAATGAATTTTCCTGGAAATTTGTGTGCCCAAGCTGACTGAACTTAAAGGAGTGCTGAAAATAGATAGCACATTTAAGTGTCTTCCTTTCAAGTTCACTGCTGGTTTTTCTGCGTTGTCACTTGCGCTGTGCCATCCTTGCCGTTTTGTTCAGCTTCAGTTACATCTGTTTGGCCGCGTGTCTGCTGATGTAGAGGCTTTCTTACTGCTGGGTTCTCGTGCACCCCAGCGCTTGGGATTGTGTGATGCAGACTGCTGCCTCCGGCCCGAAGCCGCAGAGCTGATGCTTTCGTTCTGAGGAGCTGGGCCGTAACTCTAGTCCTTGTCTCCAGCCTAACTGCGGTGACTAGAACTCCGTGCTGAATGCTGGAAACAAAGCTGCTGATGCGAGGGCCGCTTCGCAGTGAATTAAAGGGCTGGGTTATTCCCTCTGAGGCCAGTTTATTCGTATATTTTTAGTGACGAGTGCTGTAGTTTTCTAGGCTTACCACTTACTTCAGTGAAAGCAGTAGGACAGCGAGTTGTGGGGACGGCGTGGAATGAGACTGTTCTCTCACCTGCCTTAACTGTCAACTTGTTCTTCACAGGATCTAGTGAAAAGCCATTTGATGTATGCAGTAAGAGAAGAAGTGGAAGTCCTGAAGGAACAAATAAAAGAATTAATTGAAAGAAACTCTTTACTTGAACGAGAAAACGCACTGTTGAAATCCCTTTCAAACAACGATCAGTTGTCCCAGCTCTCAGCCCAACAGGCCAATCCTAGTAGCACTTCCCAGGCGCAGACAGGGATGGCGCAGCCTCCACAGCCAGCGCAGCCTCCGCAGCAGCCGAATGTCTCCTCAGCGTAGAGCTTTCTTGCCTCCTTGGAAAATAAAACAAAAACCTGAGAGCAGTCTGTCCTTGTGTGCCACTGATGTTCGTCCCACTTTATATGAAAGCGAGTAGCCATGCTTCTGTTGTGTGTTCGGCCTTCTCAGTATTAGACAATCATCCAGCGAGAGCTGTCCCTCACTGGGGTGTCGTGGAGTGCCACTGGTGTCCCTTGTGTCATCGGCGCACGGGGGAAGTCGTAGGAGGAGTTAGTGATGCAGAGAACGTGTTTGCTTGGTGTGCGGGCGTGAGGTCCTGAAGAGCTTCGGTGGCTCCCGAGGTTTCTGTTTCCCGTGGATCACTTTGAGCCTTGCTATCTGGTGAGAGGTAACAATTCATCTTAAGAGCCACTGTTCTTTCGATGTCAGTAACATTTGCCTACATTAGTTTCATTTATTTGTTTTATTTATTACAGGGCTGCTATTTTCATAATGTACATGAACAATGTCACAGAACTTTTTTTAATTTTTTTTAATAAATGTATGTATCAGTAAAATGATAGGTGGGATTGCGTTTAATAGATAAAATGTTTAGGCAATAATTGAACAAAAGAATCCTGGCATATTTCTAACACTAATGGCAATTTACCTTTGGTATTTATTTGCAGTAGTAAAGATCCAGCTTGAATGTAAATTTTGTATAGAGTGTAAGTATGAAAACCATAGTGCATCTGTACAGGTAGTCACCAGTTATTGTGATATAATAAATAATTGATGGTCTATTTTGATGAAGAAAACTTTGCTCATTTCTGTTTCTACTTTCTGATAGAGAGAAATTGCCATGATTCCTCTGCTTTTTGACATTTCGTATAAATTTTTTTTTGGGTGGGAATAAAAAGCTGTGAAATTGTTCAACCTACTTTGTAACCAAAGAATCAAAGCTGTGTAATTGAGTTTTTTTTTTTATTTTATAATGCACATTCTTTATGTATTTTTATTTAGTGTTTTCTCATTCACAACTTTCTTTGCTGTCTAGCATGATCTGCATGACCTATAATCTTTGAACCACTTTCGTACCTCATGTTTTTATCCAGCACTCTTATTGTAATATGTAATAGTCTGTGAACAATGTCAAATAAAAGAGAAAGAACAGCTGGTGTTGGTGGAGCTGAGCTAGTGTGCTATGCACTAGTTGTTTAAAAAAAATAAAAAAATGAAGTGAGCCATCTTTTGTTCATTTAAAATGGTGTTTTGAATTCCGTATGCAGAAAACGTTTTGTTACATTGCAGATTTTAATGTATTTAATAAATGCAACATGCAGATTAAGTGCAGTGTATACTGAGTATTTAAATTAAAAATGTACATTTCATAAATACAGTTTCAAGAGAGACCATCATTTGTGTAAATGAATGCAGTGTGTCCAACTGATGTATAAATAGATATATTTAGCACATTTTCTGAAACTAAACAGCAGTTTTGTATTTTGGGGGGCTGTAGATGTTGCAGTATAACTAAATTCAGCAGCACTTTTTTTTTCCTTAACAAAATGGAGAAAGGTAACTGCAGGGAGCCAGTAATAGAATAATGTCAAAATCATAACTGCTTCTCTTGCAGCAGACTTTTTTTTTTTATTGCAGGAAAAGCATCATTCTGATGCTGTCAGTGAGGCTGTTGGTTTGGTTTTTGCACTGATACAGATAAATTAACATTTGGCTGTATGGTGCTGGGGTGCTGAAGCACTTTGGTGTCTCGGTGCGTTAAAAGCAAGAATTCACTCTCGAGAAACCCTGCGCGAGCAAGCGGCACAGCGTGGTGGCATCATCCCTGCGTGCTGCCGTCCTGGGTTGTCGGGCTGCCCGCGGGGGTTGGCCTCGGCATCTTACCCTTGAGTGTGTCTTAGCTGTGCGCAGGGCTGTGGGCCGGGCGAAACAAAGCAAAAGGCGCGACGCCAGAAACCGTGAGCTTTGGTGTCTTCGGGTCTCGAGGAAGCGTCCCTGTCCTGTGTTCCAGAAACCCAGAGCGTCACGCTGTCCTGGTAAGCATCGGTTCCCAGCGCCCTCCAGAAGAGCCGCGTGTGCCTCTGTGTGTGTCTCTGTGTGTGTGTCGCTCGCTGCAGTAAGCACCAAAATACTTATCGCTTCAGCTGCGGTGCGTCCTGCTGTAAATCCTTGAGAGAAGCGAGCGCTCTGCACTCCAGTTAGAAAACAGAAATTATTCAGCAGCCAGGCGTATTCTCCCTCCAGCGTGCCCCTCGGCTGTACGGTGAGGATGGGGCTGGTAGGGTGAGTACAAGGGACAAAGCGGGGACTGCTGGGAGCAGGAGTCCTGCAGGTCGATAAACGCCTCTGGTGCAGGAACGCTGTAACTGTAAATCTGTTCTTCAGGACTGAAATGGAAAGGAGACAGCTGGAACGGGGCTGAAGTTGTTAAATGTCCTGCTCATGGTAAAAGTAGAAAACGAAGCAGCCAAGAAGACCGTCCTGAGCATGGAGCTGGTGCCTGTGGATCTCCTCACCCTGGCGTGACGGTTGTGACTGTGTTGTGTGGGGTGGTCTGTGTAACCGCTGCCGTGCAGCCATGGTGAGATCCACCTGCACGTGGGTGTTCTGAGAGGCATTCTGTCACTGCTGAAAATGGGTGGAACAAAGATAACTCTGGTCCTGCTAGAAATCCTCCTGTGTTTGCGTCACTCCGCTCCTGTGACATTTGGGTTTGGTTTTTGGTTTTCCTGCTAGGCCTGTGTTGTGTTTAGCTCTACAGGCTGACTGGGCTTGCTGTGCATGCACACCCCAAAATGGCAGAGGAGGGCCTGTGCGTTGTCCCGAGTGGCAGTGGGGGGCTGCTGCCTGCGGAGAGGAAGAGGAGCAGTGCCTCGGCGTGAGAAGATCGTCCTGAAGTTGTTACGTGTTTGATTTCAGAGAGGGGGAAGAACGGCTTGTTGACAAGCGGTTGTGTCGCCGTTGGGCTGCATCGGCCGCTGCGACGCTTTGTGCGCGCTGTCTGAGGCTGCACGCTGCCGTGAAGCCTTTCTGTGGTGTCCTGATGCGTGATGGCACCGGCGACATCTGTCAGCTGCCCGTCGGCGGCAGGTCCCTACTGCCTGTGCTCGGGGCTGGCTGGCGCTGCGGCTGGGCCGCTCGGCGTCGGCCGATTGCTGCGGGCGCTGCGGGCGAAAGGGGCTCTCGAGAGGCGATTGCTGTCATCTGCGGGAAGCCGTGCCGCTGCTGCGTGTTCCTGTAGTGCGCGTCTGAAACCACGCCATAGCTCTGCACAGCTGCTGGTGGACCTGCAGCACTGGGAACTGGGTTGGCCCTGTGGCTGGGCGCGAGCCGGGGGAGGCTGCGGTCCTGGCGTCTGCGGCAGGCAGCGTGCTGCAGCGGAAGGGTCTTCATGCGGTGAGGCCGAGCTCTGTGGGGGCTCTGAGCTGACCCCTGCCCCTCAAAGAGCGTGACGGAGCGTGCAGGGAAGGGCTACGACAACAGAAATGCTTAATGAGGAAATACTTAATGAGGAGAGCCTGAGAAGGCTGCTCAGCGTCTCCGGAGAAGGTGATGGGTGAGCTGAGCGCAGAGCTGCTCCTCACCAGGTCTCGCCAGCAGCAGCGCGTTTTCCCCGGAGCAGAGGGTCACCAGGGGCTGTGGTGGGGGCAGGCAGGGTGTTACGAAGGGGCAGGAGGCTGGCGCGGGCTGGACCCTCTCACCACCCTGGGCAGCGCTGCTGGCTGCGGGGGGCAGTGAGCTGCGCGGGGGGCTCAGCGTGGCCTCCCTGGCGGCATCTGCCGCTGCACGCAGCCCCGGGCGCGTTGGGGCCCGTGTTCTGAGAAGGAGCTTTGCTCTTCAGTAGCAGGTTCACAGCGCTTTGCGGTCCAAGGTAAGGTTTCAGTCGAGCAGCAGCCGAGCCCATCGGCCCCTCCGCTCCTCGTGTGAGCAGGCTTCGCTGCGCTCCTGTGGCCGTGCCGCAGGCGGCGGGGTCGCCCGGGACGTGGCGGTTCTGAGCTGCCGGCGCCAGCACGGCCGCCTTCCCCCGCTTCCCCCCGCCGCGGGCACACGAGGGCACCGTGCGGCTGCTGCTCCCGCCGGGCAGCCCCTGCTCGCGACGAGGAACCGCCGGCCTCCCCGAGGCCCCGCGCCCTAGGCCCGACGCTCGGCGAAGCCCCCGCTCCTCCGTCCCCCTCCCCGCGGCCCCGCTGCTGGGGGCCGAGGCCCTGACCCCCGTCTCCTCCCGGGTCCCGCTCCGGGCCGCCGGGCCGCCCGGCCCGCGGATCATGCTGGGGCTGGGGGTGAGGGCTGGGCCCCCGGGCACAGCGGCCT
>Ga0065711_1033854_pt1 | contig 24720 bp, 15 predicted proteins | sample Hoacrofraction12_FD_59098 | JGI IMG/M metagenome (GOLD analysis project Ga0065711, IMG submission 59098) | Hoatzin crop microbial communities from Cojedes, Venezuela - Epithelial fraction 12 v2 (version 2) | ecosystem: Host-associated > Birds > Digestive system > Esophagus > Crop | place...
ATCCTGTGCAGCCTACTGTAGGTGACCCTACTTCGGCAGGGGGGTTGGACTAGATGACCCACAGAGGTCCCTTCCAACCCCTACTATTCTGTGATTCTGTGATTCTGTGAGAGTAATAATGTTCTTATCCCTGCTAATGGGTTCGTATTGCGTAAGCAAGTTCCAGGGACTTTAGGTCACAAAAACTGCTCTGTTGCATATGTCCTTGTCATACTGGTAATTCCATATTCACAAAATAATCTTACTGATGATACAAATACAAAGATATGTAAAGAAATTTTGCCAGAGGTTGGGGAATTAAATAATCATTTGTAGGGATTCTCTACCCAACTGGTGAAACTGTGTTCAACATGGACTTTACTAGGTGTTTCTTATGTTAGACTTAAAGTTATTAGTAACCTTAGGCATTTTCATAACTTCAGGTAAACAAGAATTTTAGTAGTTCACTGCTGTATTCACACAACAGAAGTCTGTTTCAGATAAGGAATTATTTTGCATCATTGAATTTCATGCAACCAAAATTTATCTTTGGATAAAGAGTAAAGAAATAATTGTTAGTCAAGTTTGCCTTCTTTGATGGCAGTGGCAAGACTGTCAGTGGTAAGTGAGCATGAGGGTTTTTTAAAATGATTGAAAGACATATCAAAAAGTTATTAACTATATGGGGCTTGCTGATTCAATTTCTTGAGAGCTTGAGGGGAAAGAAAAAAGAATATTCTTTTTCTGGTATTTGTGAGGCAGCTTCTCAAGGGAGAGCAGTTGCATCCAAATATAGAGAAAGCGAAATTAAAAAAGGAAGAGAAGAACACCAAAAAACCACCAATTGCCTTTCTTTTTAACCCCCTTTCAGTGACTCCACAGTTGTAAAATTAGGAAGGGTTCAATTGAAGTAAATTGGAAAGCTAGAAATGAGCTTAATTAGCTTTAAAATGAAGGCAAAATGGTAAAGAAAAACAACTAATGCTCTAACCTGCAGAAAATGAGGAGGAAAATAAAAACAGTTCCAAAAGACAATAATCCTGAAAACTCAAAATAGCCTCATGCTGCAAAATTCAAATTCATGTTTGCATCCTAAATTTTGACAGGTGTTTGTGGGAATAATTGTTGCTATGACCTTATTTTCACTTGTACTTTTTTCTTTAAGGCTCATGAAAGAGCATAGAGTATCTTTCTTGAGAAAGTTGTGCTTTTTGTGACAAAACTAACACGCTTTTCTTTATATCAACAGAAATTAAGTAAGCCAGCATGTAGCTTAAAACATTGTCCCATCATTTTTCTTCCTCTCTGTGACTGTACAGCTGTTTCACAGCACAGGTGGGTAGCTACAATTTTCTGAAATCAGATAGAAGTGATTGATTTTATTAAAAAAGAAAAACCAATAGACAAATATATACCAGACAAAAACCCTGGGTACACATGATGTAAGGTAATTTATCTGTGTAATGTAATCTCCAAGTGAGGGTATACAGTCAGTTTGTTCAAGGACAGGTAAATTACTTTAAGAAGTTGAAGTCTCTAGAATACTTTTCCTCACATTTTTCACTCCCTGCTGGATAAATTTTTAAGTCCACTCACTCTTCTTCTGGATGTTAAGTGCAAAGCAAGGTGGGTGGCACCAAAAAATAACCAACCAAAAAGAAGTTTTTAACTATAAACCCTGGTTTTACACCTGTCATATCAATGATTAAATGGGTGGCTGACAAGTGTGGAGTTAGCTGTAATAAAGTCCCATGACTTTGCTTCAGAGGATTAGGGACAAATTTTGCTAGGTATTTATATTATTGATATTCTAAACTTTACTAGGTGTTTCTTATGTTAGACTTAAAGTTATTAGTAAACTTAGGCATTTTCATAACTTCAGGTAAACAAGAATTTTAGTAGTTCACTGCTGTATTCACACAACAGAAGTCTGTTTCAGATAAGGAAAGATTTTGCATCATTGAATTTCATGCAACCAAGATTCGACTGCATTTCATATTTCTACAGTAAATCAAAATAGGGGAAGATGCCCTGCTATAGAGGAGTAAAGTTATGCTGGTTGTTAGAATAATCGGTTTCAATAGTGCTCAAGAGAGGAGGTGCTTGGTAGAAAACATGGTTGAAAATAGAGCCACTGAATCACTGCAATTTAACTTTCTACTTGCCAAATGGGAGAAATAAATTTGTAGTTTTTTTCACTTTCTCTCATCTTGCCCATTCATACCTAAGTCTGTTTGGGTGCCATTCTTATTGTCTAGCTTTAATTAAGGCTACACAGTCAAACCAATGATGGACAGTTGTAGAGCAAGAACTGGGAAGAGGACTTCTAGGTATGAGTGAGTTCAATTTGTCATGATTAGCACCGGTAAAGTAGGCTATAGGCTTGAGAAGGTGAATCATAACAGTCAGATCTACCAAAAAGGGACCTCCAGCCCACTCTTGACTGTCTGGTAAACATAGGTGGTGTTGTTTTGTGTCTCCAGAGCCCCTCTACTAATGCAAAAGTAATGCATTAATGAGATGCACAAGTCCTCTTTTGCTACGTGCTTGAATATTTCTGGAGCTTTAAATCAGTCTGAAAATAAAAAATGCTAATCTAGAAAAAAATATTCAACCAATTCTAATGGAAGAAATATGCCTGCAAAGAATTATTTTCTATACAGTACAACATAGTTTCTGTACATACCTCATACATGTTGTACATGAGTCTTAATTTGGAGAGTCTTTCAAATGAAGAAGTAGTAAGAGAATAAAATGGCAAATGCTTTCTTTCCCTTCAGCTCCCAAACACAACTTAGTGCAGAATATCCATCACTGTTCAGAAAGGCATATAAACCAGCTCTTTTTACTGTACTATAACTCATCTTTGCCAGGAATTGTCACCCCCATAAGAACTTAAAGTTTTCCCTTGGCTTCATTCTCACAAATAGTAGCTAGGGAAAATGATTTACTGTGTCTGCAGAGGTAGCACCAGAGGAAGACATCTCTGTCATGGCAGGGCTGTGACGAGCATGACATGCTGATTTTGCAGCGTGAAGTACTTACTCTCCCGAGCCCAGTTGGCTGCTGAAATGGCTGCAGCACTACAAATGTTTTTTGGGAGTCTAGGGATAGAGATGTTATTGCTGGAGCCTTTGATTGCACTGAATGTGCTTTTATGGATACTGACCTGGGTTTTTTAGCACAGCAGAAGTGTGAGTGTGTCTCAGGCATTGCTGGTGAACTCATTTACTAGCTGTGACATTTATCTTCAGCAGTTTTATGCTATTTCCATGGTCCCTGAGGGCACAGACAGCCCTGACTGTCCCTGATTCCCACCCCAGCCATATCCCAGGACCCTATTTCAGCCTCCCAGGGACATCACCCCCTGCCCAGCAATTCCACAGCTCGGCTGGTCTCCAGCTCCCCAAAGCCCTGCCCTGCCCAGCCATGGGCCCTGCTGAGCTTGGCCTCTTCCTCTCCCCAAGGAGGTACCCGATGCCTGGGCCTTGGTCTACCCTGGTGGCCCCCTACTGCTCTGCTCCTGGCTGGGGCAATGGGACAGGTCCAGGCTACCCTGATGGTCCCCACAGGCAGCCCTGGCGCACAGGACCCACTGGCCTTGTGGTACCCTGGTACTAATTCAATAGGTACAGACGCATAAAGATGACCGAGGAAATCCAAATATAGATATTTAAGTGACACCCATGGTAATGGGTGAACAACTTCATGTGCATTTTCATTTCCCTGTAATGAGTGGACTGCGAAAATGGTTTCCGCTGTAATCCTGATGCCTGAAGTTAATGAGCTTAAGGCCTAAATATTATTTTAGTGTGACTCAAATGTGTACCTACACTGAGATTTGAGCCTTGATCCCTTGGTCTTTTCATTTGAAAAGGGACTACTGTTACATGGGATTTCTAGCAAGCTGCAGGAGTGGCCCCAGTCTAACATATTAATCATCCTTTGTAAATGGAGATGTTCCCTTATCAAATTTTTTTTCAAAAACTTGTGCAGTTTCTAAACGGCTAAAAAGATGATTTTTTTTAGTTGGAATATAGTCAAGAAATGCAGAAACAATCTGTTATAACCAAAAATATTTCTGTTTAAATCTGAAATGTCTCAAAATGTTCTTCCTTTCAAATGAACCACTCAGTAGCATCAATACAATGTCAAGATGTATTCTGATGGTGTTCCTAGATTTCCCTTTCTTCTATCTGCTATGTCTGTATATGTGTGTGAAAAAATTTCACCTGCCTTCATCTGAAGATCTGACTGTATTTTCATTGTCCTTGCTCCTGGAAGGTGATGATCCTGTGACTATCTGTTTACTACATTTTCTGGGCTTGTGAATGCTGATATTTGAAGTGCAAACTTGAACTCCAATGCAAATGAACTGATGGTTGAATAACTGTTAGGTAAGACCAGCTCTGCACAAGCAATAGCATGTTATTATAACCAAGTATATTTCTAAGGGCCTTGATACATAACTTGATAATCCATGTTTTCCATTTAATCCATCAAATTCTTTTGGAATTGCTGGAGTCATTCTGAGTAATTAAAATTAAGAAAACTGTAGTCTATTAGGAGACGGAGGCGTAATCTATTCAGTAAATAAAATATTCACATCTCTTCCCCCCATCTAACAATTATTGTGTTCTTTAATTTTTATATTCTTTCAACATTTCATAGAATCATGGTTGAGGTTGAAAGGAACACCTGAAGGTTATCTTGTCCATTCCTCCTGCTCAAGCAGGGTCACCTGGACCCAGTTGCCCAGGACCGCATTCAGATATCTTTTTAATATCTCCCAAGAAAGGAGACTCCATAACGTCCCTGGGCAAACTTTTCCAGTGCTCAGTCACCCTCACAGCAAAAAAGTGTTTCCTGATGTACAGAGGTGATCTATCTCTTGTATTTCAGTTTGTGCTCATTGTCTCTTGTCCTGTCACTAGGCACCACTGAAGGATATATAGATATATATATGAGATTATATTTGTATATATACACACACACAAAAGGATATATATATTGGAGAGGGACTTTTTACAGGGGCATATAGTGGTAGGACAAGGGGTAATGGCTTCAAGCTGAAAGTGGGTAGATTTAGATTAGATATAAGGAAGAATTTTTTTACTATGAGGATTGTGAGGCACTGGAACAGGTTGCACAGAGAAGTTGTGGATGCCCTCTCCCTGGAAATGTTCAAGGGCAGGCTGGATGGGGCTTTGAGCAACCTGGTCTAGTGGAAGGTGTCCCTGCCCATGGCAGAGGGTTTGGAACTAGATGATCTTTAAGGTCCCTTCCAACCCAAACCATTCTATAATTCTATGATTCTGTGATTTTCCAGGCTGAGCAGTCCCAACTCTTTCAGCCTTTCCCCATGTGAGAGATGCTTCAGTCCCTTAATCATTTTTCTGGCCCTTCACTGAACTCTATCCAGTATATCCATGTCTCTTGCACTGAGCAGCCCAAAACTGGGCACAGTACACTAGGTGTGGCCTCACCGGTGCTGAATAGAGGGGAAGGATCACCTTCTTCCACCTGCTGGAAATACTTTGCCTAATGTGCCCCAGGATACCACTAGCCTTCTTTGCCACAAGAGCGTATTGCTGGCTTATGTTCAATTTAGTGTCCACCAGGACCCTCAGGACCTTTTCTGCAAAGCTTCTTTCCACCTGGGTGTCCCCCAGCATATACTGGTGCATGGGGCTGTTCCTCCACAGATACAGGACTTTGTACTTCTCCTGTTGAACTTCATGCAGTTCCTGTCAGCACATTTCTCCAGCCTGCTGTGTGTGTAGCAGGATGACCTCTGGCATATCAGCCGCTCCTCCCAGTTTTGTGTCATCTGCAAACTTGCTGAGGGTACGCTCCGTCTTATCAACCAGGCCATTAACAAAGCTGTTAAACACCCTCTGGGCCTTGTCATTCAGCCAGTTTTCAATCCACTTCACTGTCTGCTCATTCAGCCCATACATCAACAGCTTGTCCATGAGGATTTTGTGGGAGACAGAGTCAAAGGCCTCACTGAAGTCCAGGTAGACAATATCCACTGCTCTCCCTTCATCTAGCAGGCCAGTCCTTTCATTGTAATAGTTTATCAAACAGGTCAAACATGACTTCCCCTGCGTGAATCCGTACTGACTAATCCTGATGATTTTCTCATCCTTAATGTGCCTGGAAATGGTTTACAGTATTAGATTCTCCATCACCATCCCAGAAATCCTAGCCTTTCTTGAAGACAGGAGTGGCATTTGCTTTCCTCCAGCCTTTGAGCACTTCTCTGAATCGCTGCGATTGATCAAATATTATTGAGAATAGCCTGGCAATGACACATGCCAGCTCCCTCAACATTTGTGTGTACATTCAGTCAGGGCCCATGAACTTCTGTATGTCTAGTTTGCTTAAGTATTCTTTGACTTGATCCTCTTCCACGAAGGGTACATCTTCCTTGCTCCAAATTATCCTGCTGGTCTCTGGGACCTGCCATTCCTGAAGGCTGGTCTTGCTAGTAAACACTGAGGCAAAGAAGTCTTTCAGTACCGCATCCATGTCCTGTGCAACCAGATCCCTGTCTGATTCAGCAGTGGGCTCCCATTTTCCCTGTTCTTGCTTTCGTCACCTATGTACTTATAGAAGCCTTTCATGTTGTCTTTGGCACCCATGGCCCAGTTCAATTCTACTTGGGTTTTAGCTTTCCTAACTTCATCCCTGGATGCTTGGACGATGTTTCTGTATTCCTCACAGGTTAGCTATCCTTGCTTCTACTGTCTGCATGCTTACTGACTGTGTTTGAGTTTGGCCAGGAATTTGGGTTTGAGTTTGGCCATCTCAACCAATAATCTCACTGAAGGTCTCCTTCAGTGTGAAGGACAACTGTCCTGTCACACAAGAAATCTTCATCAGTTAACGATTTTGTGAAGTGTCTGTATTGACACCAGAAGTCACTACAGAATCCTAGATATAACTCCAATTATTTGTTCCAAAACATTTAAATATACATTTAAGTTCTAAGGAATAGAACTCAAAGGAAGTTACAGACTTTTCAGAACTTGGACTAAGCTAAAGTTTCACACTGTCTTCCCAGGTGGAACAGGTATCTGAAGCATTAAAAATACGGAACAGGGGAACTGCAAGCATTATGGGTTTTAGCCTAATTGAGATTTTCAGCTAGAGGAGCATATTTAGTGTATTGTCCTCTCTAGGGTGATGCTCTCTTTTCAGTTGGTACCGAAGGCCTTCCCCATACAGATTTAAGTTGCAGAGTTTACTTTGTTGCCTTTCCAGTCTGACACAGGCTCCAGCATTACTCCTTTACTCGTTATCTTGTACTTTATTTTTGGATGAATTTTTCCTACTCTGTGATTAAAGTGATGTACTTGTGTCTAGGGACTTCTGCAACCCAGAGACAGTTTCCCTTCTGTGGGGTGCTGATATGCCACAATCTTTGCATCTGGGGTATCTGTGAAAATGACCCAACCTATTTCAAAATACTGAAGTTGCGAAAACGATTTTAAAATATTCCATCAATAAGAAACTTAAATCATTATGCACACATCAATTTAGGAGCTTCTTCAGCAACTAGACATTGCCTTTTTGTAGTAAAGTATCTTTTAATTTGTTGTTTTTCTTAGATTCTCTTCTCCCATATTAGTATTTTCTATTTTCCTGATCTGGATTTATCATTTGGACAAAAAAAGAGCACTTCAAAAGACTTTCAGTGTCTGACAAAAATGTCTGTTCACAATTATGCAAATATCAATGAACATCTGGGTTATTTGCGTGAGACCATAATCATGACTAACTAGTAACAAGTTTGGGGTGATATCCATATACTTTATACTTGAGATCATTACCTAAGAATTTTGGACTTTGCCCACATTATAGGAGCTGAAATTGTAGGCCCATTATTTCTCATTCCACATACAAAATATTTTTTTGCATCATTACAATGACAGACCACTACAAGCTGCTTGAAGTATTGCTCTTTACAAGCCAGAGGAAGGTAGAAAACGTGCCTCAGTGTAGAGTTCAACACTTACTCATTTTTAGCTATTTTAACAAAGTTCTTCATACACAGGTAACACCTTAAACTGAAACCAAAAAAGTTTTTTTTTTTTTGAACATGGAAAATAGAAACAAAAGGAAGAAGGGAGGAGCATGCTGACCTTTGAATGCCAGACTGTTCCTGACAAGAAATGGGGCTGGTGTAGGTCTCCAAGTGAGGAAGCAGCAAGAATTGCTTCAAATTCTATTGAGGGATGTGATTTTGCATTTGCACCTGATCAGACTGGGAGATGAGCAGCTTCTCCTGTAGTCAGAGATGGATTCTTAGGTTCCCAGGTTAGGAAATAGCTTAAACAAAGCAAGCCATACTGGTAATGGGTATTACCAGCTCATTTTACTACACTAACCTGAACTGCCTGTAGCACAGCTCAGGAATGCTGAGCATGCATGATTCATGAAAAAAAAGAAGAAACTTCTTCATGAAAGAAAGAGAAACTTATTCAATAACAAGCATTTGGATCAATAATGCAAGTAAGGATACATATTCTCTTTTTTTTAATCAATCAAAAGCTGTGAGTTCAGCAGATTTACATTAATTTCTCCTCCAAAAGGGAATTGTGATTGTACTTCTAAACTATCTTTGTTACTAGTTGAATTTCCATGTCTACTTAAACACCTTATATCTTGCAGTTGTCAAGACTATAATAGCTGTGAGAGGATCATGCAAAAGCCTTTAAAAATGTTTTTAACAAGTTATTCTTGTCTGTTTGATAAAAATGGAATCATAATTGTGGATTGTATTTAGTGCAAACTACACTAACTAAATTCACTTTGAAGGTGATTTTGCCCCTAACGTCCCATATAATGTGTAGTTCTATAGCAGACATATTCAACTGGTTAGATTTCCAAAGAATACTAGTTCTTGTAAAATTTTCAGTAATGCTGGTATCTTACTCTGAGGTTTTGTTCTGTGCATAAGCAGGTTGCAAAGCCTGAAGTGTAGGGGCCAGTCAAGGCAATTAAAACAAGGTAAGTTCCTTGATATCTATTATGACTGACAGGAGGAAACCAGAAACTTTGAAGAACCAGAAAGCCTCCACCCAGAATGAAGGCTTGTTTAGATTAGCCAGTAAGAAATATCAAGCACAGACCTGTGCCTCTCTGCTCTGCACTCAGGATCCAGAACATGGAGGCTTTTTGTCAGTGACAATCAGTTGATGTGGGCTGATATTTTCTAAAACAGTTTTTATGAAAAAGAAATGGAAGGTCTGTCCTAAAAGACCAGAAGTCCCACACCTTTGACACTGAAAATTATTGTTACCTCATGCTGGACATCTGAATTCAGTTCCCTTGTCAGATAAATTTCCCTCACTTTATTCCCAGGTAAAGCCCCTATCACCAGGTTGTAAGGCAGTCCAGACAGGGAAGCAACTCATTGCTCTTGGTGAAGTACAGTTGTGGTGGAGCCAATAACTACGGTTCTGGGCCAATGTGAATAAAGAAAAGAAATACAGTGGAATATGACTTTGCTTCTCCCAGTTTGTTGCTTGAGAGTATTGAGCTGGCAGGTGAAAAATCTGGCTTCTGATTTCTGGAATCAGTATTATTTCTAGTTTTATTCTGTCCTGGGGGAGATCCAACACCCTTCCTGTTGAAAAGTCAGGGGCAGTCTGCTCCTCATTCCTTCTTTTTACCTCAATAGCTCTCAAGTTCTTCAGTGCATAGCAGCAGGCTTTTCACAGAATCACAGAATGGCAAGGGTTGAAAGAGACCTCTGGGGATCACCTAGTCCAACACCCCTGCCAAAGCAGGGTCACCTAGAGCAGGTTGCAAAGCGCCTTGTCCAGGCGGGTTTTGAATATCTTCAAAGAAGGAGAATCCACAATCTCTCTGGGCAACCTGTTCCAGTGTTCCGTCACCCTCAGAGTGAAGAAGTTTTTCCTCATGTTCAGATGGAACTTCTTGTGCTTATGCTGGGCACCACTGAAGAGTCTGGCCCCATCCTCTTGACACCTGCCCTGAAGAGATTTGTAGGCATTTATAAGGTCCCCTCTCAGCCTTCTCTTCTTCAGGCTAAACAAGCCCAGCTCCCTCAGCCTTTCCTATTTTAACTGGAGGAAGAAGAGCGTGACTTACCAGAATAGTAAGGGCACCTTCTCGTCCAGTGGGAATTGTAAGTCAGAATCTCCTCAAGGTGGTGAGAGGGTTTACAATATCATTGCCAATATCCAATGTTAATATCTATCAAGCTATTACACGAAATCATTAAAAAGAGAAGAGTTCTTTCTGTTTTATTTTCTGGGATGAAGCATGTAAGGATTTTACTCAAGAGAGGATGCTGGACTGTGAGCCCCAAGGTGCCTCCTGTGTAGCTACGTCCCAGGGAAATACTGGCATAGATGAATACTGATGCCTATCTACGTACAGCTTTCCTTACAGTTTTCATCCTGGTGGATGCTTCCTCTGCCCCTTGCTACTGTTAAGCCCACTCTGAGATGCCTCTTTTTCTCCCCCAGCAAAACCTGAATAGAAGGATTCCCTTGTATGGCTATTCTGTATGGTGTAAAACTTGGTCCTCTAGGAACTAGCTCAGGTATGTTGGCAAGGTAAACACTGTTGAGTCTGTTGAATCCAGCTGAAAATATCACACTTTTTCCTTTCAAGGGAAAATGGATGTTACTTCTCATAAACTAATCCTTCTCTCTCTTCTGCGTCAACTGCAGAATATTGCCTGTGCACTTGGCTTTTCTTTTTGGTGTGTTTGGGCTTTCTTTGTCAAAGTCTGGAAGGACTGAGAAGAATTTGAGTAAGAAAATGTGAGGGTATATCACTTCTGTGACTTCCATTAGACATATCCTGAGTTACGAATAGCAACAAGCTGAGGTAATGGGTTGCACTTAACCCTGCGTGAAAAATTCTCATGGTTAGCCAAAACTTAAAGTGTTTATAATGCAAATATATAGTACACTCTATATCCTTCCATAAGCAATGGGTTTCAGGCAGTAGCAAAGTTCTGTGAGATGCCTCAAAATATTTAAGATGTTTAAGTGAATATGCCTTGTCAGTAGTATAAACTAGCAAATAATTGCCACGATCTTGGAGTTTTACTGAAGAAATCTGATTCATAGAGTCACAGTAGTAGACCTAAATGTGGCAGAAAATGAGACAATGAGATAGACCTAGTCAAGTATCTTACTGAGCAAACAACAAGCAAAGTCAGTAAAACAGTCTATTTGCATAAAAGCATGGGTGGTGGACATGAAGGGGAATAATGCAACTTTCAAGGTCATGATGGTCCATAGCATAGTGGGCCGAGTTCTTTACTGACTTGTCTTTTGTTTCAGCTCAAATATGGAAATAGAGTGAAGCCAAAATTAAGTAATTAGATAATTCTGAGACGTGAACGTTTGGTAGCTTGCCCGTCATTAAACATCAGTAAGCACTGGTAAAAAGAATCCTTTTAAAGAGCAATGGCAGAAAAGTGCAATGGAAAATGTCTGCCCAGCAAAGAATTAGCAGGAGGAACTTCCATTAAAAAGAAGAACAAAAATTAAGAGAAGGCAGCTGTTAAATGTTTTGACATCATGGGTTAATATGGGTTAAATAGCAGATACATCCATCTTGTTTGTGGGTATAATATGTTTACTGGATATTCTGTCTCTAATCATGTGAAGATTTTATTACAAACAAGCACTTCTTATGTCCTTAGAGAAACAAGCAAAATAAATAAGTTACATGCATTTCTAAATTTATGAACAGAAGATTTGACCGCATTCTTGGAGGCAGAATAACCAAAATATTATTTTATAATTAATAATTATATTTTCAATGTTGGTATTTTTTTCCCTAATAAAATAAGCATTTCAAATTTCAGTTCATGATTAAAAGTTGGCAGACTGCACAAGGCAGACTGAGTGGCTCCACTTCAAACAATATAATGAAAAAAATATTAAAATAATGTCATATTTGAGAGCTGTATTTAGCATAAATTCTCTCATTGTAACGATTGGCTATGTATACTGTGGACTTGCCCAAAGCTCTCGAACTTGATTCTGGTAATCAGACCAAAATTGTATGAGAGGCTTTGAGACTGGGAAAAAAACAGAAGTCAAAACTGGTGCCATTCCTGCATCTTGGAGGATGTTCAGAATACTCATATGAGCTATTTCTTCCTTCCTGTATGTTAGCATGTCTAGCACAGGAAAGGTTATTTCAAAACAGCAATTTGATCCTGCCATGCTAAGTGAATAATCCCATTGTAATCATAACACATGTTCTTTCCTGTCCAACAGCACAGAGGAAGAGGCAAATTCAGGAACTGGCACCCCTCTGAACACCCACCAGCTTGATCTGATCTTTCCAATGATCCAAGAGTCCAGCGGAACTACAGAATTCTCAGCTAGGTGTCACAAGTAAGCAGCACAGCTCAGCAGCTGAGATCTCAGTCTGCAGACTCCTGGATTACAAACCAGTAGGGATGTTTGGTTTACTGTGGTTTGGTTGAAGCACCTATTGCTTGCAGACCCCTAAAGCAAGGATGCCATTTGCAGGTGTATTTGTGCTGCCTTAAGAGTGACAGGAGTGACAGAAATCAGGGGCTAGTTTTGACATTGCTATATTCATAGAGTCATAGAATGGTTTTGGGTTGGAAGGGGCCTTTAAAGATCATCCTGTCCTACCTCCCTGCCACGGCCAGGGACATCTTCCACTACAGTAGGTTGCTCAGAGCCCCATCCAACCTGCCCTGAACACTTCCAGGGAAGGAGCACTCACAACTTCTCTGGGCAACTTATTCTAGTGTCTCAACACCCTCATAATAAAAAATACCTTCCTTATATCCAACCTAAATCTACCTTCTTTCATTTTAAAACCATTACTCCTTGCCTTGTCACTACAGGCGTTGGTAAAATGTGTCTCTGTTTTTCTTATAAGCCCCCTTTATACATTGAAAGGCTGCAGTAAGGTCTCCCCAGAGCCTCCTCTTCTACAGGCTGAACAACTCCAACTCTCTCAGCCTTTCCTCATAGGAGGGGTGTTGCATCCCTCTGCTCATTTTTGTGGGCCTCCTCTGGACCTGCTCCAACAGGTCCATGTCTTTCTCGTACTGAGGACCACAGAAGTAGATGTAATACTCCAGGTGATGTCACAAAAGAGTGGAGTAGAGGGGCAGAGTCACCTCCCTCAACCTGCTGGTCATGCTTCTTTTTACGCAGCCCAGGATATGGTTGGCTTTCTGGACTTCAAGTCACCCCTCGCCAGCTTGTGATCATTTTTTCATCCACCAGCATCCCCAAGTACGTCTCCACAGGGCTGCTTTCAATCAATTCATGCCCCAGTCTGTATTGATCTTGGAGACTGCCCTGACCCAGGTGCAGGACTTTGTGCTTGGCCTTGTTGAACTTCATGAGGTTCACATAGGCCTACTCAATCCTGTCAGGGTCTCTCTGGATGGCATCCCTTCCTTCAGGCAAATCAACTGCACCCTGCAACTTGGTGTCACCCACATATTCAGAAGTGTTATTCTGTTGTTTTAGAGATACAAGGCATGAATCATTCTGAAAGAAGTAAACTATTTGCAGTAAGAGAAATATGGATTAAAGTCCATAGGAAATACAACAGTAATCACAATATTTTGTATTAGATTTTCTTGCCACACGGAAACTACGATACCAAGAAAAGTACTTAACAAATCTTAAACCATCTTTGACAAAAAGCACACCACTGACCTTTTATGGGCAGGAAAAGGGAGTACACATACTATATAATAGTGGGGTTGTTAGGAGAAAAGGTGCAAACATTGATTTGGAACCCCTTATCCAGCATTACAGCTATTGATTGCTTTCATTTCCACCCCACCTTCATAGCTCATATAATATACTAAAATCTATGACCTGGGAACTTAGCAAAGCAATAGACTGAAACAAAGCCTTACACTGCTCTTTCTTTTTCAGTCTCTGAGAGGCAGTGCTTACTGCATGAGTAGCTGTCTGGTGTTTTTATTCTTGTTCAAAACCTGTGTTGTCCTGTGCACTAAAATAGCTCATGCTCTGTGACAGGTTTGACTGCAATTACACAGCACGCTACAATACATATACCTGAAGAAAAGTAAATTAAGGTTGTATGTGGCCAGTACCAGACCAAATCTGCTATTTTCTCACTTTTGGAGTCTTTGACTTTGCAGTATTATATTCTTCTAATGCTCTTCAGACCACTTGTTTTTAAGGTTCATACACCAAAATGTCTTTTCTGTTACTCTGAGTTTGCACTAACTTCAAAAGTTAGGCTTTTAAGTCATATTATTGGTACTAAGAATCAGGTCTGTACAACACAGTGGCTTAGATCCACCCACACATACTGAAACAGCCAGTGACCATCTATGTCTAGGTCATGAAATTTCAGGGATTTGGGTGGAAATACCACACTTGTGCAACTATGTTCAAAATTACCAAATCCCACTTAATTATTTCAGTGCAGTCTCTCAATTTTTGTACACAAGCTTTACTGAAGAAGGGCTCAGCTGTTTTAAAGATCTTCACATATACAACTTATGTGAGGCATGGTGAAGCAATATGATTAGTGAGTTCATTTCTACAAGCAAGCCAGCACTTAGCCTATAAACCTATTCCTGGACTGCCTTACAAAGTTGAGACTAGAAATCCTGTAGCCAGAAACAGTCCTCATTCAAAAAACTAGTCACTCAGATTCGGGACAGATAATTAGACCAGTCACATGTGTGGGGAGATTTTCACAGTCCAGAAAGAACTCAGTTTCTCATACTGACTAAAATTGCAGGAAAAAGCCAAGGAGGTAGACATGTCTCTGGAGTGTAGGCAGAACTGAACTGTTGAACGTACCTAGAAGCTTAAATGTACTTACTGGTAACTGGGGCTTTTGTCAGCGTTGATATGATTCATTTGCAGATGCATAAGAGCGTAGTGCCATTTCAGATACTCTGTGGTATCCTGTCAGACCTCCAACTGATTTTGTAGAAGAAGACTCTCCCATAGATCCTATATCGTATATGCCAGCCACACACAACTGTCTCACATATCTTAGCACATTTTAAATGTCACTAGATGCCTATGTTTAAGCAAGTTAATTCCAGTGAATGTAATATTTTACTTGTTTCCTTTCATTGAATCAAAACTTTGGCATCACTGTTTTTTTCTTGTAAAGGACTAAAACAGGATGCATGAACCTCTGGCAATTATTTTTAATCCATTGTGGAAACCTTTGAAAATGTTTTTATTGTGCAGCCAGATTTTCTGCTGACTAACCTAGCTGGATACAGATACAAAAAATCAGCATCTCCCTGTGTTGCACAAGGCTAAATATTCTTTCCCACTGAGTAGTCCCATCACTGTCTTAACAGCTACCAGTGTTCACTCAAGAATGCATTTAAAAGCAACAGCACAAAAAAAAAAATGCAGCTGACCTGCTGTTAGATACTGACTTTGGAAATGAATGGTGAGACTCTGAAAAAGGGCAAAAAAATGCTGATGAAAGTAGTATCAACAAACAAGGAGAATGGAAAAAACTAGAGCATCACTTGGACTGAATCCATTAACATTTTTCCGAGATACATGAACTTGCTTAGTATAATCTGCTAATTTGCAGCTTTCTCTCAAAAATAGCCATGTGAGTACTTAACATTTGATTTACTGGCCTAACTCATGGCCACAGCAACTGCTACTATGAGCTGTATTTATGGTAACTCTAATATATCAACCAGAAACTTATAAATGTCAGCACTGCAGCTCCCTGTAATAGAACAAGTTTTTACAGATGGAAGACCACAGACTAATAACATGGCCCAGCATTTGCTGTTATTCATCTAAGAGAGAACTGTAAGCATTCGGTTATTGATACCAGTGAATTCACGTAGCTGATGAAGGTGGTTAGAAATTCACTGTTCGTAGGTAGAAAAGTTGTGTTTTCCCCAGTGCTTTTGAAATTTTTCACCAGTATTTTTCTCCACCTACTAAGAGGCATTAGCAACAAAGTTTAAAAAGTGTTTTAATAGTGTTTACAGTTCAACTGATCTGTTGTAATATCCCCTTTTGAAGCTATTAAAATAAACATTATAAATATGTTTGTTATTAACATATGCTGCTGATACAAGCAGAAGACTTAATTCACTGTGTTATTTATGCAGCAAAATGTCCTAATGGTTCCCAGAATAAGATGAAAAGCTGTTGCGGCACCGTCCGTGTATTAGATAATGTCTTGGCACTTTCCCTATTATGCTGTTATAAATAAATATAATGATCAAAACAGGGTGGTGACTGGTGCATTAAAATGCGTTCTTGGTTTGTCCCAGTTTCCAGACCAGATCCACCCCCTGCTGGAAGGAAGCTTCTTTACACAGATCTGAGAGAGAAACAGAGCCAATAAGCAGTGCAGGGGGTGGATTCAAAGCCTGTTGAAGCTAATTGATGGGTTCTAATCAAGCTGACAGATCCTTGTGGACATGTGCTGGTGACATATAAAGGGAGCAGTATCAAGGGACCTACCCTGCCATTAGATAAATAAATGAGCGTGCTTTGAGGTGGTCTTATTTCTGAGAAAAAAATCAATCTTTTCTCTCATATTGTTTTTATCTGCAGAACATTTCCATTATTTTCTCTCTACCGGTTCCCCTTCTTTTTTACTTTCCCATCCAAGATATCTAATCTCTCAGTCTTCTCGCCTTTCAGAAAAGCAGAAATAAGCAGGTTCAAACCAGCTGTGAAAATGAATTTTCATCATATCTTGCAGCTATCATACATAAATATTGAATACGTGAAACAAAACAAATTTTCATCGCGGTGTTATGCTAAAGATGGCAAATGAACAGGTAACCCTGTGTGATAAGTTCAGGTATCAAATGGCCCCTGTAACTGCGTGTGTGAATACTTGGACCCTGAGGTAACTGACAATGAAAGACATTCTTAATATTCAGAAATGAGCTAATATGCAGAGACATTTACCTAAAATCATAAAAGCTGTTTCATACACTTTATTCCGTTCAGTCTGGTGCTACCATTTCCTGATTTACATGAGCACTCCCTAAAGAGAGTATTTCATGGTCTCCATCCTGAGACCCTCGGATCAGCTTGCCTTTGGCTGCTACCTCCCTGCGACACACGACCCTGTCCCAGGAGCCTTTCTTCCCCAGCCACCATGCTCCGGGGCAGCTGGACCCACCTGAGGCACCTAAAGCATCTTGCAGAGTGAAGCCACCGGCTGGAGAGCTGGGGCTCAGGCTGTCAATGATCACTTGTTCTTCCTGGGTAGAAAGGACATGTGTGCTGCCTAAAGGAAGGCATTTTGTGTTGGGGATGGAAAGGGAGGCTGGTAAGACAGGTGTTGTCACTCTCACCAAAACCATGGCCTGTGCTTCTGCATCATTATGAGAAGACGCAATCTGAAATAGCATTAAGCCAAAAGAAAGAGAGAGGAAGGTCAGGCATTACCTATGATGTCCTCCAGCTTATGGATTCCAGATCTTTTCCCTTATCATAGCCTTACTGAAAGCCTCAATTCCACTGCCATCAGCGCTTTCAGGCTTACTGCACCGCACCACGGGCGCAGCTCACAGTTGCACAGATAGGAAATGCTTCCCCAAGGCTGAAGTTGTGGGATATGTTTACCATGAGCATGTGTTGCTTCTTAGTGAAAGCTTCATTTAATTAGGTTGGAGAGCAACAGGAGTTGAGCTGGGACAATACAGTTTTCAAATGAGCTCATAGTTAGAGCACACAGTCTCCAGGGTCAGGACAGGTATTTTGGTTGTTTCCGTGTGCTGAAGCCTGTGCTGTGTTACTGCAACAGTGTTTGTCCGTCTAAACTAACAAAAGGATGTTAGCACATGATGTCATCCCACCTTTCTGTTGTTTTTCAAACATTTCCAAAAGCACCTAATTCACTAAAAGGCTTTTAAATAAAAATTTTCAACTTCATGCTATTCCATGGAATACCAACTGAACCCTGTTATGGATCTGAATCAGGGACTCATCTAAGCACACAGATGCCTCTGTTAGCTTCATTAATTTAATTAAAATCATCCATATATTTACTTATTGCCTTCAACCGCAAATCCCTCTTGTCAAATTCTATTCAGATAAAGCACATTTCCTGGCTATTTGTTTATAGGTAGATCAGGTTGGAATAAAAAACATGCTCTTGTTGGAGGATGGCCGTTTTAGCAAAGCACAAACATTTTGGGAGGATGTATGACTCTCAACAAAACTTGTCGCTGAAATATTTTCAAGTGAAAACTATCTAATCATTTTTCACCAGAGATTTAGAAAACAACAAAGAGAAATACCTGCTTTTAAAAAGAAACAAAATAACAATGTTGACAATTACATTTTGTGAAAATGCCTGAAATTTCTTGATTCTGTTCTAAAGTAAAATGTAATGTAACAGGATACCCTGAAAGGTATAAGAAAACAAGGTTCTTTTCTTAGGGGCACTTCTAAATAAAGATATTATTTAAAACAATAAAACACTGACCTCTATGTTCTCTGTAGAGCGTTTAGGAGGATTTAAAAATGCAGAGGAAAATGAAAGCTGCAAAGTCATGAAAATGACAATTATTTGCTAATGTGTTTGTCCTTAGCATTATTGAGAGTTTGCCTGCAGTCTGCTAGAGAAATACACAGACTCAGAAACACATTACGTGTACCTTAGCTGCCTGTAAGTTAAATACCTAGATTTAAATTAGTTATTTTCACAGTTAACAGAGAAGGACAGAGAGTGAGAGAGGATGAGTGAGAGAACTCCGATGGAGTAATGGGAGAAACTAAACTGGCTTAAATTGGACATCTATCTTATAGGTGTGTAAACACAGGCAAAATGAACTCACCTGTCCTAATGTGTCTCACCCCAATGATCACTGCATACACTTAATGCAATGAAAATGCTTTTTCTTGGCTTGAATTTTTTTTTGTCACAGGAAGTGCACTGCTGCAAGCAAATAGCTAATTCCAAGAAGTACTTCTCAATTACTAGTAAAACTACACTTGGATGGAAAATTTTCTGTGCTAATGCCTCTATATGTTTCCACAGGAACTTTAAAAATTGGTCTGGGTGCAGTTTTACATAGAAAAATGTATTCCAGGTATTTAGAGGATTATTATTTCATGTTACTGCCTCAGCCCATCTTTGGAAGAGTAAGACCATACACCATTATTACTTCCTTTTGAAGTCCTTCTTAGTTCTTTTTAAAAATGCAACCAATCTGACAGCTCTTACAAGTAGCATCAAGGCCTGAAAGGTCTCCCCTTCCTTCATCAATGTTTTAAATGAAAACAGCACTGATGGACAGTACACAGCTTGCTTTCCCCTCAGTTCTTTCTTGTTTTGCCACCTAAGGAGAAAAGAAAGACAAAAAATACTTGTTCTTCCCTTACATCGGAGATCAGGTACACAGCCTTTTGATGATGCAATTTCAAACCAGTATTTGCAGAAGTTAGATAACAGAATATTTAGGTCCCTAAAAGATAGTGTCCAGAAGGCCCAAGAGAACAGCTAGGTCTTGGCTCTTTCGCTGTGCCCTGTGCATTGCCATTAACATAAAGTAAGCTGCACTTCATTTTCATGTCTTCAACGTCTTATAGCAGCAGAAATCAACCTGTTTCCTGCCAGCATGCATCAACCTACGTTTCAAACCTATCTACTACCAGAAATCACAGGTACATATTTATATACAGACATTTTTCTAACTCCTTCCTTCCTGGGCTGTTACCGCTTGAAGCTTTTGTTCCAGCACCCCAAACTGCAGCCCTTTGTTTGTATCCACTCTGCTACCCAGATCTGCTGTTCTTCCATGTAGATCTTCACAGCTCAAGCACTTCCTCTTGGTGAGAACTGGCAAAGATTTTTCTGAATTCAGGTGAAAAACTCTGGAGTATGGAGCAAGTTATCTCTGGAGTAAGATCCTCTGAACTGAAATTTCTAGCATTGGAAGCGTCCAGACTTGTTCATTACCACATATGTCCTCAAATTATCCCAACATACAGATAGAAATATGAATGTGCATAATTCATGCCTGGGGATTCAACTCAACTAATCTTAATCATCTCAAAGGCAATATCTAATCTAAGCTGGTTGTGTTAAACTTACTCTGCAGTGAGTAGAAGAAGACTGGCACCTCAGTAGGGAGAATTCTACTGTCCCAAAAGCAGTATCTGATGTGCATGGGATGGATTACCATACAGAGATGATTCTTTTCATTGACTACAAAGAGAACTCCAACAAAACTTAGCTAGACAGTGAGCTTTCAGACAGATTAAGGTAACATAATAAACTGTGGCAAGGAAGTGTTATAAAACAGCAGGTAGGCACAAGAAGCCATGTTTGAAATTTGAGATCAGATGAATCTGTCCTTCCCCCATTTCAAGAATACAGCCATACTGAGGGACCTACACAGATCTTCCGTATGTCTGAGCATATGTATGAAAGACACATTACACAAACAGAATCTGTATTCCTTCCTTTAGCATGTACTTACTGTCTTTGCTTTAAGGGCGATACGTAAAATTGCTCTTGCAGTTGCTCAGTGCTTTTAGAGTACACTCTTTTTAAATGCAAAGTTTAATCAGATTTTAGTTCTCATTTCAGACAGACCTGTGTGTTAATTAAGGACCCGGAGCAAAGCTGTATTTATAAGTCTCATAAATCTCCCTGTAGTTCTGGGGTGATGATCTGTTCATCATGCAGGTGTTTTGGCCTGCACATTTCACGCAGAAGCAGTTTTCCATCATGCAATTTCTGCTTCCACTTCCTCCCCCTATTCCTTCTCTCCCCCCCTTTAGGGCATACAGACTTTCTGTAGAGAGGTAGGTGGGCAGGTAGGCCAATACATTCACGTGGTAGATATTTTACTAAAGTGCTGTTGATCACAATATCCTTTGATTAATTCCCTCCTACCTATTCCTGTAAACAGGGCACACAGAAATTTAATGTGCTATTATTCATATTATATCACATTTTAAAATGCAATGTTTGTTGAGGGGTTTTTCCCCTCCAGCTTGCTAGCAGATTTAAGATAATGGCTCTCTGCCACAATTATATTACCTTTGTCCTTAAGCAAGAGCATAAAAATTGAAATTAAGCTAGTATCAATTCTCTTTTGACCTTTTGGGCTCTGTAACATTAGTTAAGTGCTATATTGTGTCTCACAGCTACAGTTCTAGGGTGGTACAGTGATTTGGCATCGAGAAATGGAGTCCAATGGCAAAGCCTTTGCTGGAGATTACAGAAAGAGAGAGCACTAGCAAGCACAGTGAAGCCTTGCTTATAGAGATAAAAATCTGCCTTTCTGGGTTTTGAGGTTTGTGCCTTTCTTGAGTATTGATTCTGGCTTCTCCACTTGGCTCTTTCCACTTTTGGTTCCTCTCCAAAGTAGTCTCCAAAGATAATGCAGGACATTTGTACATGACTGGAGGTAAAACTGGAAAGAAAATTTTCAAACCTAGCTTTCCCTAGATGAGCGGGAAGAGTATGTGTACTGCATCTCGCCTTCATCTATGAGAGAGTAAACCATCCCAATGCTACATGTGTGCCTATGTGCATGGCCAAAACAGTCTGAACAAAGTTCAGTAAGTCATGGGGACTTTCTACTTACATGTCCTTCGTGAAACTGCATAGTGAATCCATGCTGCCTTTGATAGTTGATCTCATGCCAAAGTCTGCAAAGGGGTCCTGATGACAATTCTGTCCATACTACTTGTAGAGGTAGGTGTCAACTAGCAGATACCCTTTTTCTACTTCTCCCTGCCAGGTGAGGCAGCTGGATCACCCCAAAACACAGCGAGAATGACAAGCAATGCACTTCCACTGTGGATCATCAACTGGTTGGGTTCACTTTGAGGCCCAAAGCTTTACCACCACGTATGTTAAATGTAACTAACTTGAACCCAACTGCTGGTGTCCTTGCACTGTCTCCAGTCCTACCTGAGCAGATTCAGTTCTCTTGAAGAATGAGTGCAGCATGCAATTTGCTGTGCACCATTTGTGACTACCCTGCTTCTCCTTCTGCACTAGCCTTGCTAAGCCAGACCTCAGTAAGGTTATCACCTGACTTTAGCAAGAACTTGAAATGGGTTTTGCCCCTAACATCCCAAATAATTGCCATTATCATTCACATTTGTGCAGATAGACCTTTGCTTGCCTTGATGTTTGCAACATGTGCTGTGTAAATGGGATGCATACAGAGGGTATAAATAATTGTTTGAAAATTTCCCCTTTTATTTATCCAGTCCTAACAGCTATGGTCTGATTTGTTTCAGTTATAACACTTTAATAGGTTGGGTAAAAGGCTATACGTACTTGCTAAGGGTAAACACCAATGGTGAATAAGAATTATTTAATAACGTTGACAGGGTTGTAACTAGCAGTGATAAGATTAAAGTAAGAAAGATGTAATTTTCATCTGAGTAGGATCCTTAAATTGTAAGTACCTCCCAGAAGAGGCATTTGGTACATTTTTAATTACAATTAACACAGCAATTTTCTTGACTATACAGTCAGGAGTAAGGCTGAATGGCATGGACATGAACTATGCCGTGTTAGATTGCATAAAAATAAACAAGAAATTATATTGTCCCTGGGAAGACAAAGGCTTTGTCATCCTCAAGGGACCTCTTTGAGATGTTAAATGAAATTTTGAATCAAGATCCCAAAATTCTGGGATAGTGTCTGAGCTTAAAAAGCAACAGTAATAGATCGATGTTGCTTTTGAGCTAGTTCCAACACTCACCCAAAGAGAAGAAGCAGGCCTGCAATATACTGAGCAAACATGGCAGATTTTCAGTTACTGAGAGGGTAGGATTTCTGTTGCTGCATGCAGACGCACCTCTCTGTGGATGAGATCACCCCAAAAATTTCACTCTCAGCTTGGCAAGAAGATAGTGTGAGGAACACCATTCCAACCACGTTAAAAATAAACCATGGGATCTGCTAACTTTCTGTGTCCACCTGCGTGTGAATTCATTCATTACCACCAGACTTAAAAGAAGTGGTTTGCAGGAGGCAACTTAAAGGGGAGAAGAGCCTAGCACCAAAAATGAAGTTTTTCTTTTCAAAGGAACTTGTTAAGAAAATAAGACTTCAAAACAAAAATTGAAACTAAGTTCAGTATAACAATATAAAAATAGTAAAACTGGAAAGTATTTCCTTAGCACGTTTTCTCTAACACTTATTAATGATATAAACTAAATCCAAGAAAAACAAATCCCAGGTGTGGAAATACGGTTAACCCATGACTCATTTTAAATTTAAAACATGAAATAAAAGGCAACCTTCACCAACTTGCTTTAATTCTAGACAGACATGAAAAAAAAAGAAAAGGAGAGAGATCCTTAGAATTCTCCTTCAAGAGAATCCAGTGCACAGCTGGAGAGCTGAGAAAAGCCTGGTAGCAAGCTTTATAAAGCAGGCATAAATGAAATAGAAGGATCTAAATGCTCATAGCTTTTGGTGCCTGCAAATATGCAGGAGCTACGCTATGCTCAGAATGGTGCCACATGCAGAGAGCTGTAAGGAGTTTAAGGTAACATTTTCTTCCCCTACATGGACTTTTCAAATCCTCAGAGCTGAGAGATAAGTGTTGACAGCAAACAGTTATTCCCTCTCCTGCCTGAAAGGCTGTGCATGGGTTGCAAATAGCTACAGTCTTAAGGTGGAAGAAGAAAAGAGAAATATACACTACCAATTCCTAAGGAGGATGGGTAGCAATCTATCACACCATGGAGAAAATAGAAAAGGTACAGGAAAGCTCATCTGAAGCTTTCCTGAAGTAGTCTCCACTATGCCATTTCTGGGGGAATAAAAGGGTACAACAGATGATACCAGATGCATATGACACCAAGCTGAGTGGTGCAGTTGACACGCCAGAAGGATGGGATGTCATCCAAAGAGACCTGGACAAGCTGGAGAGGTGGGCCTGTGTAAACCTCATGAGATACAACAGAGCCAAATGCAAGGTCCTGCACCTGGGTCGGGACAACCCTCGCTATCAATACAGGCTGGGGGATGAAGGGATTGAAAGCAGCCCTGCCAAGAAGGAACTGGGGGTATTGGTGGACAAAAAGCTGGACATGAGCTGACAAGGTGCGCTTGCAGCCCAAAAGGCCAACCGTATCCTGGACCACATCAAAAGAAGCGTGGCCAGTAGGTTGAGGGAGGTGATTCTGCCCCTCTACTCTGCTCTGGTGAGACCCCACCTGGAATCCTGCATCCAGCTCTGGAGCCCGCAGCACAGGACAGACATGGACCTGTTGGAGCAGGTCCAGAGGAGGCCCACAAAAATGAGCAGAGGGCTGGGAACACCTCTTCTGTGAGGACAGGCTGAGAGAGTTGGAGTTGTTCAGCCCAGAGAAGATAAGGCTCCTGGGAGACCTTACGGCAGCCTTTCAATGTATAAAGGGGGCTTATAAGAAAAACTGAGACACAGTTTACCAGGTGGAGGCCTCATCCCCAGAAACATTCTAGGTCAGGTTGGATGGGGCTCTGAGCAACCTGGTCTAGTTAAAGATATCCGTGTTCACTGCAGGGGAGTTGGACTAGATGACCTCTAAAGGTCCCTTCCAACTCCAAAGCATTCTATAAGGTCATGATTCACAGAATCACAGAATCACAGAAACACAGAATCACAGAATCACAGAATGGTAGGGGTTGGAAGGGACCTCTGTGGGTCATCTAGTCCAACCCTCCTGCCGAAGCATGGTCACTTAGAACAGGCTGCACAGGACCGTGTCCAGGCGG